>Ga0102939_1000700_pt1 | contig 12405 bp, 7 predicted proteins | sample SalPon2_B_H2O_MG_FD_78214 | JGI IMG/M metagenome (GOLD analysis project Ga0102939, IMG submission 78214) | Salt pond water microbial communities from South San Francisco under conditions of wetland restoration - Salt Pond MetaG R2_B_H2O_MG | ecosystem: Environmental > Aquatic > Non-marine Saline... | reverse complement strand
GGTTTCGGGATCCGATTGACGATACCACGTGCCAGTCCCTCGGACTGCTGACGAAGGATGGCAATAGGTTCCAGTTCAGCGACCAGCACGAATTCAGATTCGTCCAGCTCGTGGGACTTGGAAATCTGGTTGTGTGTGTCGGATTTATCGTCGAGTTCAGTGTAAGGTTCGTACCGAAGTCCATCGATAACAGAGAACAGTTCGTCGCCGCTATCTGGGTACGGGATCTGTACGTAGTCTCCGATCCGAACGCCGTCCCGCTGACCTGTAGTCACGAACGTGTTGACATTGTAGTCACCTCGCGTGACGTGAATCTCTTCGCTAGCCAGCACATGGCCAATCTCGCCATCAGTTGAGTCGGAAGTCGCATTCGCAACCGAGCTTTCAGGTATCCCTTCTCTCGGTTCGGAATCGTCAGATTGGTCGTTTTTATCGAGTTGGTCTTCAGACTCTTCGTCAGCGAACGGATCGTCGTTGAGTACGTCTTGTGGATCTTTAGTCATAGGTCGGGATTGTCGTTGAGGTCGCTCCAGCGGCCGTCCCAGTTGTGATCGTACGATGCCTCTGTTCGCTCGATCATGTTGCAGATTTTGTCTCTATTCTCCTGGCTGATTCGGGCGAGTCTATCGGCTCGGTGGATTGCTCGTGGCACACCACGCATACGTGCGATTTCCTTCAGCGCCTTCAGCCGCACCCGCTCCCGTGTTTCTTCGTCCTGAACCATCAGGTGCGGAGCTTCTATGCGGAGAAGATCACCAGTACGCGGGAGCCGGACGTAGCAGAATGCTCGACGGTAGTCTTTGGGCTCCCCATGGTCCAGACGCCCCGCTAGCGGCTCCAATACGTCGTACCGGGTTCCGTTGATCTCCTGGCCGCGGTCGACAAACCAAGAGGTGTAGGTGAGATAATCAAGATCATCGTGTCTGAGTACCTCGGTTAGGAACTGGTGATCACGGATCCATGGGACATCAACAAACCGGCCGTGCTCGCCCCGTATATTGTTCTGGGCAATCTTCTCTCGAAGCGCGTCGAGGACTTGTGCCATCGACGATGTTTTGACGATACCGATAACCGGCAGGCCACGCTCGTACAAACGGTCGATCACCTCAACATAGTTGGCGACGATTTTAGTAGGGAGATCCCACGATCCAGCCGGTGAGCGGTTGCCAGCGTGATCCAGTAGCAGCCAGTACACGATACCGAGCGGGAAGACGGACCCATCGAGAAAGAGCGGACCGTCGACATCATCGAGGGTGTCGACCGCCTGTTGGCTTTCGCTCCACCGTTGCGCAACGGTCGCAACGGATTTCGAAAGGTTTCGCGGTTCTTCTGTTGTTTCCGGGAAGCGTATCAGTTCGGCGGTGATATGGTCGGCCTCAATCGTCTTCCCATGGAGCGTGGTCTCGTCGTCATCGAAATAAGCGACTCCAACAACCCGTCCCGTGTGCTCTATAGCTCGATCTGCGGTATCACCAGTGACAGCCGTCTTGGCGTAGGCAGTGTCGACGATGAGACCGTTGTTATAATCGAGCGGACGCGTAGTGCTGGCATCGACGCCGTAAGTAGGGCCGTCCCACGGGTCATCTGTCCATGTTCCGAGCTCGTCGATGCGTGTACGCTGATACGACGGCTGATCGAGTGCGTACACACCGCCCCCGTCGTGTTCCAGCAAGTCGAAGACCTGACGCGCTCGCTTGGTCTGAGATTCAGACTCCCGTGGAATGGCGGCGTCGATTTCTTTGAACAGTTGCCGCACGGCACTGATAGCTTCTGAGTCCATGGTCAGTCAGCTCCAGCGGATCGCATGGTTATTCGGCTAGTGTTGGTTGCTTCATCGATCTCAACGATACACTCGTGATCGGCACCGTGAATGAGTGCCTCATCGTGCGATACTACGATGACCTGCGGAACGTCCCACTCACGGATGCGGTCGAGCATCTCCTCTAGTTGGCCGACATGGCCCTCATCGAGGAATGTCGTCGGTTCATCGAGAATGAATGGCGGGAGCCTACCACGGTCGCCACCTTCCAGTTCCGCGATCAATTTGTAGATTCCAGCGCGGAGCGCGAGATTAACGATAGCACGTTCACCGCCGCTCGCATTGCTCGGATCCTCGGCGATCCCATCGTCACGGAGCAGTTTGATGTCGTAGTCATAGCTGTCGCTCCGTTCGTTATACACCTCACTGACCACGATGCGCTGGTAGCTGCTATTTAAGTAGACCTCACTGAAGATGTCGTTTGTGTACTCGTTAATGTATGCGAGATACTTCTCTCGGAGTTCCGATTTGACGCTCTCGTAGACATTGAGAGTTCCCTCCAGTTCCTCGTAGACAGCGCTGGCCCACTTGGCTTTTTGTTCGAACTCATCGATCCGCTCTTTCATGTCACGCAGATTCGACAGCTCGTTTTCCAAATCGCGTTTTTCATTGTGAATGGACTGTAGCTTCTCCTGAAGATTGTCCCGTGTTTTTTTGCGCCGTTCGATCGTGTCCTCGACTTCATCTAACTGCTCTCGTTTCTCCTCGATGTCCGTCTCACCGAGCTTCTTGCTCAGTTCGTCGAGTTTGTTGCGATGGTCAGCGAGTTGTTCGTTGAGATCCTCGATTGTCTGCTGGTAATGCTCAATGTCTCGCTGTTCATCACCGATTCGTGATTGCTGCTCTTCGATATTGTCGTAGAGACTCTCGATCCGGTCGACTGTCTCTTTCAATTCTTCCAGTTTTGAGACGTGCTCAGTTGCCTCTTCAAGCGCAGTCGTCCGGTCTGCAACTACCGATTCCTGCTCGTCGATTTCGGTTTCGAGCGAATCGATTTCCGATTCTACGTCCTCAATATCAGCTTCGATGTTGCTGATGTCTTCCTGTCGGTCATCAATCTCTGACTGGATTTCCTCGACCCGCTGCTCCTTTTGGTCAGTGGTCTCGAATTGGTCGACGATGGCTTCTCCACGCTCAATGCGTGCTTTGAGATCGTCTCGCTGAGATTCAAGTTCCTCGCGTTCTGATTTGAGTTCGGAGATGCGCTCGTTGAGTTCCTCGATGGTTTCCTCGTGAGCTCCGACCGCTTCTTCGAGGTCATCTCGTTCGGAGTCGAGGTCGGTCTCATGTTCGTTCAGTTCGTCGAGGTCTCCTTCAGCCTCCCTCAGTTCATCGTCTCTGAACCTGATGAGATCAAGGACGTCATCGCGAAGCGAGTCGATTGCGGCCTTCCGTTCTTCTAATGTTTTGCGCTTGGCTTCAGCCTCTTCGAGCGCCTGTCGGGTTTCCTCAAGTTCCGTCTCTATCCCTTCGATTTCATCTTCGATATGGGTTTCATCGACCTCCTGTTTGCAGCGCGGACACTTGTTTTCAGATTCGAGCTCACGCATTTCCTCGCGGTCTTCCTGTAGACCGTTCTCGCGCTCTTCCAGTTGGGCAATGCGGTTGCCAACCTCGTCGAGCTCTTCGTTCACTACTTCAAGCACGTCGGGAAGCTTGGTGTTGGCAGCCTCCTCAAGTTCCGACGACGAGAGTTCCAAGTCGTATTCTTCTGCCTCGTTCGCAAGCGCCGAAAAGCGGTCCTCGAAGTCGGCGGTCAGCTGTTCGACGCGTTCTGCGGCCTCGTCGATGTTCTCTCGAACAGATTCCAGCTCTGTTTTCGTCTCTTTGAGGTCGGTTCGAGTATCGTTCAACTCTGACTCTTCATCATCAAGGTCGCTCTGGCGTTCGCGAAGCGTAGCGCCGTTTTCAGCCAACTGGGTCTCAATCTGACCGTGCTCGTCGTCGAGTTCGTCAATACGGTCCTCGACGGCGTCTATGGTAGACTGGTCGACATCCGACTCGGTATCGAGATCCGAAAGAAAACTGACGGTCAGCCTGTTTCGTTCACCGAGCGCAGCGGAGAGGTCCTCTTCGGCGTCTTCGAGGTCGTCACGCAGGCTGTCGATTTTGGACGCCTTTTCGTCTCGTTGTTCATTCAACTCGTCCAGTTGTGTTTTGGTGTCTGAGAGTTCCTCCTGTAAATCTGAGAGCTTCTCTTTGGCCTGGTCCAACTCGTTTTTCCGGTTGGCCTGTTCAACGTTGGCCTCTTGCACTGCATCCTGGACGTTAGCGACGGCCTCAGAGGCGGCTTCCGCCGTGTCGACATCGTACTCAACTTCCGCCGATAGCTCGTCGATATCGTCTTCGAGCCTTTCGATAGTACTTTCGAGTTCCTCAATGTGGGTTTCGCACTCCTCGATTTGTCGTTGCTTTTCAGAGCGTCGCTCTTTGAAGTCCTCGATTTTGTTTTCCTTCTCTGCTTTCTGCTCGAGGAGATCATCGTAGTTTTCGATGTCAGCCTCCAAATTCGCACGCGTCTCCTGGAGGTCGTCGAGATACTCCTCTGCCGTTTCGATTTTCCCCTCGGTTTCATCGACCTTCTCGACTACCTCGGCGATTTCGGCTTCGAATTCCTCCTCTGTGCGGTCGAACCGCTCTTGGAGTTCATTCCGTCTCTCTTTTGCACTGTTGTTATTCTGCTTCTTGACGCGGCCTGCTCCTTGACGGGCTTTTTTCATGCGTATGATATACTCGTCAATCTCGTCGAGACCGAGTAGGCCATCGATCATTTCGGCCCTGTCGTTGGTCTCGATGAGTCGATCGATCGCACCCTGTTTGATATATACCGAGTTGATGAAGTCCTCCTCGTCGATCCCAAGGATGCGTTGTACTTCGTTTTGAACGTCTGTGATGCCAGAAACTGGTCTGGACAATGCCGCGGAAGTAAGTGTGGCGTCGTTCCCGGTGCCCGTCGTGTAGATCTCCCACTCTACCGTGTACTCGGTAGTGTCGACTTCGAACGTGAGTTCGACGACGCCCTTCGTTTCCCCTCGCCTCACGAACTCATCGAGAGTAAAGGAGTTACCCCCGACTGAACTGATCCCCGAGAGGAACAGACCGCCGAAAATACCCATCAGAAGCGATGTTTTTCCCGCGCCGTTATCACCGTGGATGAGAATCGTTCCGTCCGGGAATTCAACAGTCTGGTCGGCGTAACTGCGGATGTTCTCTAAATGAAGCTGTTTGATCCTCATTCGTTGCTCATCTCCACGTTGGCCGATCCGGTGTCATTGAATGCGTCCTCCTGTGCCTCTTTCACCATATTCTCGACTTCATCGTCAAACCCAGTGGGCGTCACACTCTCCACACGAACGCGCTCCTCGATTTGGACGGCAATATCGCTGAGGTTGCGCTCGCCGAGTTTCTCTTCGATGAGCTTGTCAGCGCTCTCGATGTCACCTGTCGGTCCTTCGGAAATGTCGAAGTCCGGGCCGCCACGCTGATCATCAACTCGACAGACGGTAGCCCCGCGGTTGATCACAATTTCTCGGACATCCCGTGACGTAACATTCGTCGAGTCGCCGTCGAGCATTACCGTGACTACCTTGTTACAGACATCATGTCTGTCGACGACGTCCTCGACGTATCCATAGCCGTCATCCTCAGCGAACATGATATCGAGATGGAGAAAATCCCGGGTGTCAAGTTCCTTCTCACGGCGGGTCAGGGATCCGTCCTCAATTTCGAGTAGGCTCACGGTTCGAGGAGCCGTCTCGCCTTTGCTGCACCGCTCAGTAGAACCCGCATACCATACCTTCGTGCTGGCTTCGATAGTTCCCTCAGTTTCATGGTAGTCACCCAGTGCGACAGCATCAAGATCGACGTTCACACGTTCGATAACATCTTCAAGTGGGTGCTCGGCGAATATTTCTGGAACTGGAGGATTGAGCAGCTGATGCATGCAGAGAATCGAGAACGAATCTTCAGGAGGTTCTACGAGTTCGAAATCCTCAGCGTGCCACGCCGGGTTGGTCACCGCGTCGATTCCGTAGACAGCGACCTCGTCATTAATCATCGTGGGCGACTTATCCAGCCGGGTGGCCGTATCGGTTTTACGGATGAGATCAAGATACTGTGCGTCCATCTTCCGCTCGTGGTTACCTACAATACCGTAGAATGGAATATCAGCCTCTCGTAGCTGTCCGAGGATATCGATACACGTGTTTAGGTCTGGAAGACTCGGGTTGCGTGAGTCGAACAGATCGCCAGTGTGGATGACGGCGTCCACGTCTTCGTCAATGGCGTACTGAATCGCCTGTTCGAACGCATCTGAGAAATCATCTCGGCGGATGTCACTCCCATATTGTCGATTCCCGAGATGGGTATCGCTGACATGGAGGATACACGTCGTCATGTGATTCGAACCAGCGGTGGAAAACGTATAAAAGTGTGTCAACCGGAGTGAAAGTGAAAACGCTTGTTAAAAAGCGGTGGGGGACATTCAGTGCAATTCTACACTTGACGGGTTTTCCATCGCTTAATATTAAATATAAGATTAAGATTAAGAATTTTAGGCCATGAGCGCCATTTCAGACGAGTCTACGGTGATGTACAGTAAATGAAATCTAATCCCTCGAAAGATAGGGTTCGAGATCGTCGAAGAAGTTTCGAACATTGTACTGGAACATCTCTGAAGGAGTGAATGCCGTTTTTACCTGCTCTGATTGCCCATTCGCATCTTTCTTACCTAATTCCAAAAGATAGCCATTGTCAGGAGTGGAAACGACTTTTAGCCAAGCCGTTACAGGGTCATCGTAGGCTTTGAGCCAGCAGACATCTAGATCCTGCCACTCGCCCTCAGTTTGCTCCTTTTCCAGAGCCGAGTCAACCATCTCTGGAACATTCTGAAGACTGTCAACATCGCCCTCACTGAGCAAGACGTGGACGAAATCGGGGGTTTCTCCTTTTTTGCCCTTACTCAGCTTCAAATAGAACCCGCTGACAGGCGCTTCAGCAAATTGTAGAGACCGTTTCGTTGGCTGACGGGGCGTACTCAGCCATACTTGTCGATGCGTCGTCCACGATCTGTTTGACCGCTGGCGCTGTCCTCGTTCGAACGCCTCACGAATTGACGGTTTGTAGTGGTCTAGGTAATCAGATGGGAGTAGAACCTGGATTTCAGGATTTGAGGATTTATTCACAACCGGCCATGAGACCCCATCGTATCCACGAAGTTGAGGGAGAGCCTTCGGCCAAACCGGCTGAACGTGATCGACGGCGACGTCGTATTCGGAATAATGCTGTTCGGAAAGCCAGAGGACGCTGAATCCCTCATTGTAATAATCTTGGTCAGTCGCAAAAAGATCCTTCGAGTTGTTCCGGTGCTGCACCTCAACGGCGATACCCTTGCCAAGAGGATTGCGTGGTTCCGGAAATTTAACGAGAACATCTGCTCGTCGAGAGCCAACTGGTTCCTCAATACTGATGTCTGCGTTCGGGTAGTTGGTTACGAGTTTGGAGAAGGCAATCGCCTTCATCCGCAGGTGAGGGATCGACTCACCGGAACATTCATCATTAGTCTGATGACGGAAATGGCGGGCAACGAAGCTACCACGTCGTCGATGTTCTGCGACGACACTCATTGTATCGTCGCAGATAGGACAAACAATCAAATCGGTAGATTCTGCTTCGTGGGGGAGGATACGTTCGCCATCGCAGGTTGCTGTGAAGGGCATGATTTTGATGGGGAACTAAGCGCTAGAGAAATCCAATTCCGGTTTCAAGATCTGTCGTGAGCGGTAGATGCCCTTTCGCCGCCGAGGTCGCTGCACGATCGGCGTAAGCTGTCGTGATTGGCAGTCGAGTAGTGGTGTTCGCGACACCGATATGGCATTGGGATAGTAGATACACCTGGCGTGTAAGCGTCTCAATGCTGGTACTCCCTTGCTTTCGTTCAACGGTAATTGGTCGTGGCGTTCCAGTTGTTCCTTTCGCGAGTGGCTCCGGTTGGCCATAGGTCGCAATATACGCAAGCTGTTGTTCATCATTGAGACAGGCAATCGCCTTGTCTGGATTCGCTAGTCCACCCTCTTGATTAACGACACGAGCCGGTGCCTGTTTACGTACCTCGACAATATCGTAGGAGATCCCACGCTCGTCGAGAAACTCCAGAGCTGGCTCAATTGGATCGTTCATGAAGCCATCACGATGAATGACGATATGACCGGGTGAATCGCCACAGTGCTCTTCGTATCCCAATAGTGACTGCCTGGCGATCCGGCGGAGGGCTGACGCCGGAATCCGTTCGCCTGCCTGCGGACCTGTATGAGCGTATCCGAGGACCGCGCCTGCATTCGTGATCGCGGTCACGGACGCACCGACGCGAACCCCATCTTGGAGGCCGTCGTCATCGTCGTCGAAATATTGGCCGACATCGAACGCGAGGTAGAGATCGGCATCCCCTGGCAGTGATCCTTCGACAGTGAATGGGATGCCGCCAGCTGCACTAATCAACCCGAGCGCTATATTCTGATGGCGACCAGTCTCATTCATCGATTTTCGATCGATCATCTGGGAATGGAGGCCTTTTTCGGCGAGTACCTCTTTGAGCTCGTCGTAGGGCTGGTAGAACGAGGTCAGTGCTCCGTCTTCTGGAGGAAGGACTACCAACGCAGCGTCGTAGTCATGATCGCTCGGAATCTGGCGACCAACCTGAATGTCGACGTCGCCCGGCCCGTCGCTTTTCGATGTTGGCTCGAATGAAATATCGGCCCGACTGTCCGGTTCGGCACCCATAGACCTGAGTCTCCGGGCGAACGTATCCCAGAACGAATCGGCTCGGTCACCCGAAAGTTGCTGCGGGTAGACATAGAGGACGTTGAACGATGCTGGCGGTTCGTAGACACCTTTCTGGCCGACTTCTCTCGGATGTGAACCGAGTCGGCCATTGGCGAACTTGAGAACTTCCGCGTCGGTCTCATACAACTGCTCGACACGGAAGTGTGAATCACCACCAAACAGGGGTGCATCAGCCGGGAACGACAGGGTCGTGCCATCGAAGGGGATGTCGCCGACTTGCCGGGCGAAATCAGCGGCGTCCTCGACACGAGCAGATGCTGACCGGCGCATCTTCGGCTGTGCTTCTGTCCAAAAGTCGCCGTCGAAGTCCGCGAGATTCTTTGTATGCCCCTGAAGCGCCAACAACTCTTGTGGGAATGTTTGCTTTCCACCGGAACCCATAGGGTATGCGGTAACAACACGGCGATTCGCGCTGTCGATTTGCTCAACTGTTTCGTCGTCGACGAGCGGGTTGTCGTCTTTGTGGTAGTCAACGACGCTTGTCTCGGCGTCAATTGTAGGATCGCGAGCACGCTCGGGCTGCACGCGGCCAAGTCGATACCCACGGCCGTTGTATGTTGTAGTGACTCGGAGTCCTGGATAGAGTCGGTGATTCTCGACTTGATCTAGCGTATAGTCGGTCTGAACGCGCGTTTTGGGGTTCACATGGAGATAGACCCGACCGGACGATGAGACGGTGATAGCACAGTCAAACCGTTCATGTAGTCGAAAGTTGCCAGAACCAGCTTGGATCGGGATGGGATCGTCTTTAAGAATTTTGTGCATTCCGTGGACGATGAACTTCTGATCGGCGACACGTTGTTTGAATGCTTCCTCAACGAGATGCTGAATTTGTGCACGCTCGGCCTGATTCGACAGCTCGAGCGTTCGTTCGCCTGCATCCTTGAGTCTGCGAACACCCTCACTTTCGAGGGTCCTATCGCCGGGGATCGGATGGAGGGCCACGACCTCAAGATCGCCGGCATACGCCATCGGTGGTGCTCGATCTTTGTACTCTTCGCGGATCTCCCGCATCGCAGCGTACGTTCGACTACGTCGCTCGGCAGCCGACTGTGCTTGATCCCCCGTCGTGATGAGGACGTCGTAGACGTACACAGGGACATCATCGATTCGTTGTGCCGCGGGGTATGTTGTTAACCCGTGACCACTGGCCGAAATATCGCGTGTGTCAACGAGAGCATCCTCGATAGCTGCCTCCTCGTCGTAGTCCGATCCTGTCTGCTCGCTTGCAGTGGTGCTGCTTTGTTCCGTCGCTGGCTGGAACTCACTCGCAGATGAGTTGGTTTCGGTAGTGGTGGCTTCGTCATTACCGCTAGTGCCCTCGTCAGGCGTGTATTCGTCTGGAACGCTCACGTCGAACTCTTTTTCGAATGCCTGGATACTCGCTGACGTCAGTTCGATCGTCCATGCACCAGCATCTGGGTTCCAGGCACGATGGGTCGTTTCCCATGCAATCCCTTTCAATCGATTCTTAACGTCTTCGTCGTACTCAAAGTCGATAGCTAGCTTTTCACCGTATTCGTCTTCGACGATGTCGTAGGAAAACTCAGTCATGCAGCTCCCTCCGTCGGGGAAGAGATGTACTCAGACAGCTGTTGGCGTTCCTGTGACTGCTCTTCGTCGGTTTGCTTAACCCGCAAGTCTGTGTCTTCGAAGAATGGATCGTCGGTTTCGATCGTGAGTACGTGGCTACTGTATCTCTTTAGATTAGCAACAAACGAATCGGTCGCCAGTAGACCACCACGAACGCCGAGTACTCTGCCCTCTCGTGATTCGCCCGCAGACAGTGAGTAGTGGTTCGTTGTCAACCGCTGGTCAAGGTTAGGTGCCTCGACAGATGGAACGTCGACAACAGCATCAGAGACCTCCTGTCGATCGCTGCCGTCCCAAAAGTAGCAGGGCTGTAGTTCTTCGGGGATCAAGGCTGCCGTGGCGAGGGCGTCGTCTGTGAGTCGTTCTACGCTGTTTTCCATTGGCTGATACCACTCGTGATAGCGGCGCTGTGGCCACTCTTCACCGATGGCTTTCTCGATAATCCCTGCAGCCTTTCGGTTAGGCGCACGAGCGATGGGGATCGCGTGAGATGCGCCCTGTTCGGCCCAGCGACAGCGTACTCGGGACTCGCGAGTGATTCCGACCTTGATCCGGTCGCTCGCTGCGAGGTAGACGAGATGAGTATGCGAACACGACCGTTGTTTGTAATCTGGGTAGGGACAGTTGTTGTACTCACAATGAGTTGCAGGATGCATTACGCACGTCGCATATGGTGGCTCTCCTGTACAGGTTGAACATGGGGAGGTATCGGTTGGGTCGCCACATTGGGTACAGTATTGATCCTCAGAGATTGTCACTCGAACGTCTGTCCCTACGAGTTCGGATAGTGGAAGGTCTGGGCGCTGATGAATTGGAACACCGGGTTGTGCGAACTTGAGTGCGGGTTCATCGTTGTACCAAGAGACAAAGTCGATGATTCCTGTGATTGAAGCGGCATCCGCTGCAATTCGAGGAGAACTAAAGGAACCGAACGTTTCCTGTTTATTCTGCATTTACTAGACAGGACACGGAAACAAGATACTAAAACACTCCGCTGACAAAGCAGCATTATTGCTGATTTTGGAGATAGCAACAATATTCTCAGAATAACCGCATTGTTCATAATCTCTCCCATAGAAGCCAGACCATGACCAGCGAAGAGACCGACACGACCTCGCATGGAGATCGCTCAAATACCCGTGTAGACGATGAATCCGTCTCGTTTGAGGGTTTGAATGTTTCTGATCGAGTTCACATTGTTCCGCTGGGATACGAATACGAGCGAGTCACAGTTCCAGCGATTCGAATGCGCGCAGATCGCGTATGTCTCATCTATCACGATGGAGACGATCCTGATGGGCGACCGGGGTATTATCAAGACATCCACGAGGATTTGGAAGCAGCTGGCATTGCGGTTGAGGATAGTAACGTCTGCAATATATTTGACTTGTATGACACCTTGAGGACAGTAGCCGAACTCATTCAAGCCAACCAAGATCACGATGTCTACGTCAACCTTGCCTCGGGTGGCAAGGTCACTGCAATCGCAGGTATGATCGCTTGTATGGTTACGGATGGTGCCGAACCAATCTACGTGAGTGCTTCAGACTACGGCCAAGATAAGGAAATTCCTGTGGCTGAAAACGTAACGAGCATTTCTCGTCTCCCAACATACCCGATTCAATCCCCCTCACGTGAGCCGCTCAGATTCCTCCAGTATATCGTTGAGGAAGGACCGGTAACGAAGCAGGAGTGTATAGAATTTGCAGTCGACGCAGGGATTGATCCCCTCGCGGATCATGAAGGGGACGACACGCGTGGCCTGTATCGTTTGCTTGATTCACACTTGCTCAATTCGCTTCGTGAAGACGGGTACGTAGAGACGTATAAGAAAGGCCGGAACAAGTACGTCGAGGCGACCGAGGAAGGTGAAAATACACTTGAAGCGTTCACCTATATGCTCAATAGAAACTGACTGGTTTCCAATGACCGTTGAGAGGACTAACAGTATCCATAGATCAAAATGTATTAGAGAATTAAATTGAAAATTGGCTACTTTGGATTAATTTGACTGTCACAGACGGCTTGGTCGAGTCTGACCACATTATCGTATAACTCGATTAAACCCAATATGCAAGGCAATATTTTTATATCTAATATTTACTCTGTGCCAGAAATTCTTTCACCAGTTGTGCTTTCCTTTTTTGTCCGGT
>Ga0102939_1000697_pt1 | contig 12435 bp, 13 predicted proteins | sample SalPon2_B_H2O_MG_FD_78214 | JGI IMG/M metagenome (GOLD analysis project Ga0102939, IMG submission 78214) | Salt pond water microbial communities from South San Francisco under conditions of wetland restoration - Salt Pond MetaG R2_B_H2O_MG | ecosystem: Environmental > Aquatic > Non-marine Saline... | reverse complement strand
TAAAAAGAAGTAGTCCAATCACAGCGACAATCCCTATTCCACCGAACAACACAATAGAAATTCGTTTCCACTTTAATCGTTTTAATATCTCTACCTTTGAAGTTTCAGAAGAGGAACTGGTTGTGGGGTCGTAATACTCATCTGATTCACTTGCGGAAGAGTTAGATGTAGGTATTGATTCATTAGCAGCTTCTCCATTAGATGAAGAGGAATCATTACTTTTGGACACTTCAGGTGTCTCAGATGTTTTTACCGGCGATTTTGAGCCCCCATTATTTTGTGAACCTTCCTCAGTGGAATCATCATTCTCTTTGTTATTCCCTTCATTTGTATCCTTAGTGGTTTCATCAAAAGGCGCATCCTCCACCTCACCTTCATTTCCGTTAGTATCTTTAATAGAAGATTCTTTATCTTGAAATGAAGTATCTTCTCCGGGTCGAGAAGGAGGACGAGGGGAAGGACTGTCATTTTCAGATTCGTCAGTCATATTAATCTATTAAACTTTAAACATAATTAAACATTTGGTGGTAGGTTTCAGTATAAGAAAACACAATTTTACCGAAAATAGGCGCTAAGGCCCCACCCTCAACGAGAGAGCGAAAGCGAGCGAGTAGGGTGGGGAGAAAGTCACAATTTCTCTTACAGATATTTTGAAAAGGTACACAGTACCTATTTGAAAGCAACTTATTCAAGCGATTTCCATGACGATATCTCGTATGGTTTTCACACTGTATAGGGATGCGTGTGATAGGGAGTATGCTTGAATTGGTTGCTTTTACTGTAATATAGTAACGAGTGACAACTCGTTACTTATTTAATATGTGTTATGATGTTGCATTAATGTTTCTATAAAAAAGAGTGGAATATTGCACCCAGAACTAACAATGTTGTTAGGTCGATTTTTTGAATCTTGATAGCAGAAATTGTTTATAACATTGTTTTAGAGTTAGGGGAACCTCTAACGAGAGGAAATTAATTAAAGTGAGTTTGTTTAGTCCCAAATTCAACTTGTTCTATAACCCATTTATTCGGGGTTTAGGGACTTCACCTAACAAACACACGGGTACCCTTCCTAACAACATTGTTAGGTGGCAATCGTGGTTTGAATGATTGCTCTCGTTCAATCATTTTGAGGTTTTCTCACGTTAGACTAGATTTGATAGGAGGTTCTTAGGGTTTCTGGTTAGAATTCGAATCCTAGACGTATGTTGTTCTTCGCAAAAACCTCAACTAACCCTCTTTTAATCGGGTTGTTGATTAACGAGCGTTTTCCTCTTTTCAGTTAAATCGATAGCCCTGCCCAGATTCGAACTAGGGTCATGGGTTCCAAAGACCCATATGATTGGCCGCTACACCACAGGGCTTCGTCTTAAGATAATTGGGATTTATACTTGTAAGTTCTGGTTTTGTACTTTCTACTTCGTGGATTTCAATTGGATATAAATTTATCAATCTGTTCTACATAAGTGTATTTATATTACTATGGGTACTGGAGATTTGAAGCTCAAACGTGAGGCCTCTATTACATTTGCGGCAAAAATGCTAATGGGGTTATTTGGTTTTTCGGGGGTCATTATATTCGCACGCGTGCTGAGTCTTACTGGGTTGGGTCAATATTATTTTGGTCTGGCTGTTTCAATTCTTTTAGCCAGTATCTCATCTGGGGTTGGGACCGCAGTTAAAAAACGTTCAAGTGAGTCTGAGTCGAATCCGGATTCTTTGTTAGCGATTGGGTTCCTTGGCCATATTTTGGTCGGATTAATTGGGGGAATTCTGTTAATTATTTCTTTTCCGATTTTAGAATCCCGTTTAGGAAGTTCTGAATCGGTGTATTATGTTTTTGGTCTGTTTATAACCTTGGGGGCATTCTATATAACAAAAAATTCATATGAAGGACGTGGTTTTCCTTCCAAAGGGGTTTGGTTTGATGCATTTGAAACATGTATATCGATGTTATTTCAATTATGCTTTTTATGGTTGAACTATGGGGTTGAAGGTTTGTTTGCGGGAAAAATAATTGGAAATAGTCTCTCTATTGCAGTTATTCTTATTGTTACTGAAACAAGCATATCGAAGACAACAATTGAAGATGCATCTGACGTGAGAAGTTTTGCTGTTTGGAGTATTCCAAATAAAATATTTGAGAATCTGTTAACTCGAATTGATATTATATTAATCACTGTTTTTATTGGGGCTCCTTCTGCTGGAATATACGAAGCCGCGAAACGATTAACTTTCCCCGGAGTGATGGCTTCAAATAGCATAAGTGAACCGTTGTTAGTTAAAATCAGCGGCCTGAGTTCTCTTGGCAAGAATGAGGAAGTGCTTAATAGTTTGAAACAAAGTGTTGGCTACGCTGGTATCGTTTCAATACCAATTGTTTTCGGAGGGCTTGTTGTTGGAGAACAATTGATGATACAGTTTTTTGGTCCTGAATTTGGAAATGCTGAGTTGATATTATTTGGAATAGCCTTTGCTCAGTTATTTAATTCATACAGAGGGCCATTCTGCTCGATGATTAATGGTTCAAATCGACCATTTGATAATGTAAAAGCAAATTGTATAGCCGTGACATGTAATATTGTAGGTTCGGTTATCTTAATTCAATTCTGGGGAACTTTTGGTGTTGTAGTAGCGACTATTATAGCCGAATTTGCTCGATTCGTTTATTATGAAACACTTATTTATAAAAATACTAATTCAATTATTGTTCCTACTGTCTTGAAGACGCAGTACATTAGTGGTATTATAATGGGAGTTTCATTATTTGGACTTACAAATTTCATACAAGTGAACACGTTATATGAAGTTATCACGATTACGTTTATAGGGGGATTGATATATGCTCTCTTCCTATTACCCGATTCTAGAATACGCGAAACATTAGTGAATTTTTCTCCATCAAGATAGGAAGTAATAAATAGGTCTCTCTCATCATTGGATGTAAGATGTTAAAGAAAAATCAGGAGGGGTCGGAATGCTAGCTGGCCATTTAGACCAGATGGACACGCGTGTATTTGAGGCCGAATCTGTAAATCACCTCTGGAAAACGTATCCTCTAATGTTTCGAATCGCTATGCTCCCATTTGTGATTGCAATTGTTCTCCGCTACCAATACGAGAACCACCCCCATATATTCATAAATATTGGTCAAAACGGCTCTAAGATTGACTTAGTGAATGATTCAGAGGTATCTGCTTCTAATAACAGTGCTCTCTCTCAAAAAGTAGCTTATGCTGCTGAATCCTACTTGCTTATAGAGAATTATTCCAGTATTTTTCAAGCAGTGTTAATCTCAATTATTGAGATTATGCAAACTGTTGTTTGGTGCCTGAAAGGTCAACAAGTAGATTTACTACTGTTGGGAGATGAAGGCGGTTTGATTCCGGAATGGGCATGGGAAGTGGAGAAAAATGGGCCGCGTGTAAACAACATCCGAATTCTTTCTTTTGACGCCCCGCCCGAACCCTCGGATTGAACTGAAATCACTCACTGCACTAAGATTCTGAAGCTAACTGAGAAATCTGTTTCTCAAGACCTTCCCAACAAATTACCGAGCGCAAATTTATCCCAGAACGATTTTCTGTTATTTTTTGCATGTATCACAGTATCTGTTTCCATCATATTGGACCACATGCGTACCTCATGTGAATCTGGACTCAAACTGATAATAAGTGGAGGTTTTGAGGCATTAAAATATTTCAATTTTTCATCTTCTGTTGGGAGCCATTGTTTAATATTTGATAGTTCTTCTGTATACGCAATTTTTGTCTCCAAAGGAGGTTTGATAGGTATATAAAAATGGGGTTCATCAACACATTCATTATTAACTCGAAATTTCACACCAAATGCTTCCGCATAAATTTTAATCGTAATATCGTTTTTCTCTTGAAAAGCTTTTTCTAACTCATACGCAACATCATTGATTCGAAAATACTCATCGCTGTTTATTTTCTTTTCTTCTTTATGTAGAAAATCAGACTTTTTAGAGCTATTAATTATCTCGAAAGCTTCTCGGAAATTGGAAACAGGTTTTGTCTTATTTGGTTCTTCTCCATACCGCCTTAGATTATATAACCCTTCATAAAATATCTGGCTGAATTTTTTGATAGATTCTTTATCTTTCTGTTTAATTGTCTGTATTCTCGTCTGTTTATATGAACTTTTTACGTGCATAAGTTTATCATCAAATCTAAAGAAGGACGTACTTACCATATTTGAATATATACTAATCTCATATAATATTGATGGTTCACGGGCGGTACGAGAGTGATTAACCATAGTGATTTATACAAATTCAAAGGAGAAAAATCACAACTTTAGTTGTGAGGGGCTTCACAGAACATAAATCATCACGTTCCAAGTTCCAGAAATAAGCCATATAGACCCAAAAATCACACCGGCTCCTTTAAGCAAATATTCTCTTTTGTCACCATTAGAAAAATTAATTATACAGACGATAATTATAGTAACTAACAATAATTTAATTACAAATATTCCATAGATTCCTGTATATTCAAAGACCATTCTAATCAACGGATTTAATTCATAGAAGCTTGGTTTTCGAATTATATAAGCTGTAGAGAAACTATCTAGTAATAAACCGCAAAGAATAAAAAGAGTAGAGAACTTCAAAACGTTCGGATTCACTTCTTTGATTTCAGTCAATATAACTCATCTCTATTTTTAATCTATATAAATTTATTTACATTAAGTAATATACAAATTTTGTTTTCTTTTAATGATTTAAATGACTGGATTCCGATAAATCAAAACTTGTATAAATAAAGGCTACCTGTGATACGTTAAGCGTGAAAATTCAGTATAATAGTATTAAACACAAGAATTTGGCTTTTATATTTTTAGCAATACTTATCTGTTTATTGTTAGATTTTTTCTCGACAGTGTTTGCACTGAAGAACTCCAATTTAGTGGAATTAAATCCTGTAGTAGCATCAACTATATCGTATGTGGGTTTTAGTGGTTTTTTGGCTCTAAAGGTCGGGGTAGTTATACTAATTTATTTTGTGATTGGGGTTATGAATAATGAACAACTCAAGAGATATTTTTTCCTCTCTTCTGGGTTTTTGTTAGTGCTAATATGGGGGTCGGCTGGATTGTGGAATCTTCAGTATATCCTTTGAATAGTATTTTTCATCCGAATGACGCATCACTAACAGGATTAACTTGGAATTTTACTTTTCCTTTTTCGACATTAAATTCGTCTGCTATTTGTGTGTAGGCTTTGTGGACTTTAGCTTCATTATATAAGGAATCTTCACAGTAAAGATGGATGTGTAATAATTGGGGGTTGCCGGCTTCTGAGTCAATCACTGTTCGGAGTTCACCATATTCTATGTGAAAACAGAAATCCAGCTTTTCTAGTAATGCTTCTCCGAGAACTTCTTGTTGTTTCTTGTTATTATCAAAACCGGGGATTCCAAATATAATCTCTTTTGTCATGTTATGTTGAAATAAGTTAAGGGTGTGTAAAGGAGTTTCGTATCATTTAGTTTAATTTGAAATAGTAATATCCAAATAGGATGAGTCCTTACGCAAGAATAATGATTAGTAGACCAGATTTAGAGGGGGCTCCGCTTGGTGTGAGAATGATGTATCCCGGTGATTATTGGGATGAGGATTGGGACGAAGAGAAAGAAAAAGAGTTGGAGGAAGCAGAGGATGAATTTGAAGATGCTACAGTTTGCTGTGTTGTTGATGCTGATGCAGATGGGTTGGGGTGCGAGGTTTTGCTTCGTGAAGGATTTCCCAATGAAACTGTTGGGGTTGTTCAAGCTGGCCATCGGAAAGATATTGACACATCTACAGCTATTTCTTTGGCTGCAGAAATGAGCGCTGAGGATTCGCGTTTAATTGTTGCAGATTTATGTCCTGATGAGGAAGAGTTAGATGATATATTGTTTGGGTTGGGTGCATTTGATGATGTGATGTTTCTTGACCATCACGATTGGACGGATGAAGCACGGAATGCTATAGAAAGTGAGGGAGAACTGGTTCACGATTCGACTAAGTGTGCTGCTCAGTTAGTTCTGCAGGAATTTTTCAGTTCACCGCCGGACTACTTAGTTGATTTTGCTGAAGTCACTGCTGACCATGATTTATGGATTAAGGAGGATACGAGAAGCGATGACTTGAAAGATTATGCATTCTGGGGTGAAAGAGAAGATTATGTCGAATCTGCGCGGAAATACGGTGCAGAAATCACCCAATCTGAATCGGTACAAGAACTTCTAGATACGAATAGAGAAGAGAAAAATAAGCGTATTGACTTAGCTCTCAATGGTATTAATGAATCTGTAGAGGATTCATGGAATGTGTATCAAGAAGGAGCAGATTGGATTGAAATTGATTTCGACACTACAACAGTATCTGTTGAAAAGGATTGGTATGAGAATAATATTTCAGATTCTGTTTCAGAGGAGGATATTACTGAAGATGAAAGAGTTGAGATGCTCATCGAGGGCCCCATAACTGTGGCATTTTTATATGGAGAAATGTATGCAAGTGAAGCGGGTGAAAGAGCCCAAGAAAATGGAGCAGACGTAGCTGTAATTATTCCTCCGTATAACAAAATAAGTATTCGCTCTAAAGATGACGTTCCATTAGCTGCAAAAGTAGCCCAAAATATTGGTGGAGGTGGCCATCCAGTTGCGGCTGGAGCCGAACCTGATATAGTCGGCGGTGGGGAAGATAAAATTGATTACGATGTTCATTGGGATACGCGTGGATTAATGGTAAAACGGGAAATATTGGAGGAAATAAAGTCTGTAATTGGCGTATGACATCCTCCGCACCGTAAACAGCGCGGTTTCCTCCGTGGGAGTCTCAGTCGGTCTAAGATTCACTGGAAGCAACATTCTCGTCACGGTGGACGGTACTTGGGTCTGTGCGCTGTTGTTTGGGACTTTCGTGAGGGTGTGGTGTCCCCGCCAGTTGTGGTCGGCCCACTCGAACCGCACGGGCCGTGCCATCGGCCTGAATGCCTTCTCTGTGTACCGTCTCAGGAACGTTTCTGACGCTGTAAGGTCGGCGTGCCCCTCGAACCCACACGGACAGGTGAACGTGTCCTGATGCCGTGTCGTTCGGTCTGTCGAACCACACTGCGGGCACTCTTGGCTGGTCGGTTTCTCACCGGAGCTTACGCGATTCACGCCCGCCCTTTTCAGTCCTCGGTTCCGACTTGCGGTCGGAACACTTGTCCCTCACGGGAAGGGTGGGACTCTCTCGCTGTTACAGGTGTTTGCTTTTTTTTATAAGAGGTATTGAGAATCCGGGGCTTGACCCCAGAGTTATTCAAATAATCCTCGCAAAAATATAGGTACTATTAAATGATGGGTTATCGAATATTATAGTGATAAATATGAAAGAAGAACTGTATGAATGGGATTCTCGTTCTTTGCCGGATAAGCGAAAGTATCCCAGTGAAAATTTTTTTGAACCGAATTCTATTACACGTTCACGAGATAAAGAGGAAGCTCGTGAGATACTAGAGGGAGAATCGATTGTTGTACTAGGAGATGCAGATGCTGATGGGCTTGCTGCAAAAGCTTGTATTGATGCGTATTATGATGAATCAGTTCCGTTTGTTCCCTGTGGGCCACATGGTGGGGGAGTGTACCTTGGGGAAGCAATACAAATGGCAATATATGGCCTTGAAGAGGATTCAACGGTCTACATCCAAGATGTTACTGTAGATGAACAGTGGAAGATAAAACATCTTCCACGATTACAGGAGAAGGCAGAGATTCTATGGTTTGACCATCATGAATGGGATAGTGACGTAGAGAGTTTTGCACGCAACAATACAGATTATTTTGAAGTTGATACTGGGAAAGATTTTCCTGAAGAAAATCAGTTTGCTGCTCGTTGCACTGCAATGATGATACGAGATTACTTTTCAAACAAAGAAAACCATCAGTTCTCTCAGAAGCTTAACGAATTAGTAGATGTTACTGGGGAATACGACTTATGGAGACTTCGAGATGAACGATGTTATGACTTAAACGACTATTCACAAGTTGTTGAATCACATGAAAACTATATTTCTACTGTTCGAGAATTTGGAGCCGAGATTATGAAAATCGACTCTGTAAACCAATCAGTCTCAGAATTTAGAGAAGAACAACGCAAACTCCATGACAGAGCGATTTCAACAGCCGAAATTAAGATAGTTAATGGAATAAAGGTTGCTGAAATATATGGCAATTGTCAAGTTAACGAAGTCGCTGAAACGCTCCGGAAAAATGAGTCAGTCGATTTATGTGTGTTTTCTAAACCCCATGGTGGGATATCATTAAGAGGTTCTACAGGATTTACAGATTGCGACAGTATTGCACAAGAAATGGGAGGGGGAGGACATGAAAAAGCGGCTGGAGCATTTGCGGATGAGTTTGATTCGATAGGTGACTATGTTTCCCACTGGAGTTCAGAGGGCAAATCTGTATTTTCGAAGGTCCGTGAAAAAATCAAACGTATTTAACTGGAATTAGGGAGAGTCATCTTCCTCAAACACAAGCCGTCAGGCGAGCGGTAGAGTGGAGGCCAGAAAACATAAAAATGTTTTTGATATTTTCAGAAAACAAATATATGTGAGGAATTCTAATAACATAGTAACATGACTGAGCAGATTAAAAATATCGATTCTCTCCCAGTTGACACGACTATTCTTCGTTTTAAAGTGACATACCCAGTTTCAGAGGAAAGTCCAGAAGAAGATTTCAGTACGTTCATTGCAGAAGTACCAAAATTCTTGTATTCAGAACGAGGAGAAGATATAATTATCGATAGAACTCTTAAATGGGCATTTCACCCAAAATGTAAACAAGTGCAACGTGAAACTGCCACAAATTTGTTTGAATGGGAATTAGAAAAAGAAATCTCTCTTGAAGATTTCATCAGTAGTTAATGTAATAGTCTTTCTTTCATATATTTAATATATGCCCTCTGCTGGAATTTCTTGTCCAAATCCGAACTGTAGTACTGAATCAATGAGCGTAGCTGGCGAACTTTGTTTAACCTGTATGGAGGTATATTTCACCCGCCGTGAACAACAAATTCTCCGGTATGGGAAGGAAGCTGATATTGGAGCAAAAATGAGTGAGGTAGAGAAATCCAACACAAAAGAAAAGCTTCTCGACAAGGTCTCAAAAATTAAATCCGGAAATGAGTCACCACAGAGAGAGATAACTTCTTTTAATTAATTCTGGCCCAATTCGTTCAAAATAAAATTAAGCCGAAACCTCGCCTCACCAGAGGTGGAGAATTTGACGCGAGAAAGAATTCTTGCTACGCCTCAGACGTGTTTTCAGAAGACACGTCTGGGTTATTGCTTTCATGCACCATACTGTCACGTGTGAATAGAACTGAGGCTAGTAGCATCCATGCAAGGAACATACTCATTCCGATGATGAATGCAAAACTTAGCTCAGTAACTGCTGTAACACCAAACCCTACGAAGGGTGCGGCCGAGCACAATAGTGCTGCCAATTCGGTCTTTCCCGCGTTAGTATTGCTAATACCCATTCGAACTCCTCATCATAACACATGCGATATACTCACTTAATACTTCCCATCTATTATGCCTTAAGAACTCTTCTAACTTAGAAAATACCGGTTTAAGGGTTTTTAGAAAATGAAAAATATGTGCGTATTTGGTCAGAATAGATTGGTATCAATCACATGGGCTAATCGTTTCCTCTGTTTTTTGAGTTTAATGCCGATTTTTCTAAACGAGGAATGTATTTATCTTCTGTGTACACGCGTGGTTTCCCATCTAATGGGTCTGTTTCGAAGTAAACTTTTTCAGAATCTATGCCTCTGAACCCGACCACATAGACGCATAGTTCGTATAGAATCACAAAACCAATTCCAAAGGGCCCAACAAGTATTAATTTATAGCCTTTAACCATTAAATAAATCATCAAGATAATAGTCGGGAGCGCTATTGCAGTTGTCACATTATTGAATATACTCCTCGACACCATTCCATTCTCAAGAAGTTCTTTATGCCATTCATTCACAGTTGTTAAACCTATTAAAACATAACCAGTAACAAAGAAAGGAATGAAATTTAACGCATCTCTTGTGTAAATAGCGACCCCTATCCCTACGATGAGAGTTACAATAACTGCGAAAGAGACATCTTGTCGTACGAATTTGTTCGTTGCTTGTAATCGTTTTTTTGCTTTATTCATATGTTGTTAATGTAGTACTTGTACAGCGAGAACATGCTAATTGCCATTATACCGAACCCACTAATCAGTCCAAAAATAGAAAATAAGAGGTTTCTGTCTTGTTCAACTTCAGTAATACAATTTTCACTCGTCCGATTCTGCTTTAATTGGTATATTTCATTTTCATATCTAACTGTTATTTGTGACTCATTTATGATTGGCTCTGTTGAATTCACACTGCCATTTTGAATAGCTAATTGTAGTACTTCTTGTTCAGATGTACTTAACTCAGAATACGAGAGAGAACCAGAAAAATAAGACTCATTTAAACCTGAATCAACTGTGACAGTATATCTTTCACATTCTACTTGGTTTACAATTCCTCCCCCTGTATCTGCTGATACCAAACTAAATGCCCCATACCCAACGATAGTTGCTCCAGCAAACACACCGACGACGCCAATAATCAGTAACAGCCTCATTGAAATACTATAAGAAGACTAATATTTTAAATCTTTTTGTACTTTTGAATTGAAAATTGAACTAAACGTTGAAGCAAACTGTTCAACCAGTTAGATTCTAACCGCTTGACTTTGAAGTACGTATTTCAGGTTTGACTTCAGGTCTAAAACCTAAAAATAGTACCGACAAGAATCTCTATAAGAATTTGCCAAAAACCTCAATCTAATTACAAGTACAATAATAAACAACAAGACTCTCTCTAAATGAACAATTACCAGACTGTCTGAACTTAGATTGAATATCTTTGAACAACCAAAAAATATTGCTGTTGAGTTACAAGTATTTTACAAGCAGTCTAGGAGAATACATGGGGTTTGTGACATTGATGTGCTTCAATTAGTCAAGTACAATTGGCTCGGTTTCTCAGTTTCAATCTGAAACTGTAACAACTTACTAAAATGTGGCAATTCGTAATTATGAGACATTTCATATAATAATTTTTTATATTTATAAGATATATCGATAGCGTCTTGTATACCGTTGGTACTGTTAGCAGGTAAAAATGAAATTAATTGCAAGTAATTCAAATTAAAATTGGAATCTTCAATTTCTTGCAAATATACAAGTAATTGTTCTGCATCTCGTTTATACTTATCATATCTTAAAGTATTATTTTGAATAAACGCTTGGATTGCGGAGTGAGGATATCCATACAATTTCCCCCATTCTGAGTGATACTTTTTCATATTCTGTTTACTATAGCTAGGGATTTTAAAAGGTCGTTTGCAACCACATATATGTGTTATGACTTTTTTTCCCATCAAATCCCTTTCTTTTCTATGGTATGGCAAATTTAGTTTATTTATTATTTCAAGTATTGATTTATATATCATAAATTTCCCATCTTTTTTAAGGGGTTTTTGTAATGTTGTGAATTCAAATGCAGGCTTTGATTTAGTAAGTATATTTGAAAAACGCAATGCGTGAATTCTCTCTAACTTATTTCCGTGCTGTAAAATATCTTTATAAAAATTGTCCAGTATATGGTATTGGTGAGAGTTAAAATTTGAAATTAGATTGTCGTCACCCATATTACCAATAGTATATTTATGACAGCTATTTTAAACATCTTTCTATGGTTCTAATTTGATAGATTTAACAAGTAGACTCATCACATGGATTAGAGCTATTTACAGGCCCTGTGACTTGTCCCGCAGTTGGACCTGACGGTTGCCCCCACCAATTATATTTTGCATTAATTGTACCGTTTTGGTTTCTGACAGCCAAATCTGTATTTGAATTATTTACTAGTATAGATTGGTTGATTTTGACATTCCCTCCAATATTTGTGACTGGATAAGAGACGTAAATTCCATCTTTCTTATTTTCAATGAATGTTGAGTTGTTAATTGTAGTATTATAGCTTTCACTAATCACTAATCCAGAATTAGTATTATTTGATACATTCAAATTATCCAAGTAAACCTTGGTAGTCCCACCTGTAATAGATATTCCGCTATTCATATTTCTAATATATTGCGAGTCAGTGAGGTCAATCTTGGAAGAATTATCTGTTATTTCTAATCCAGTATTTTGGTTCCTTTGGAGTGTACTTTCTTTTAGTACACCATTTGAAGAGTTAGTGATGTAAACAGCGGCTGTGGGATTTGTTAATCCCGCAGAATTATATGAAAATTTACTGTTTGAGATAGTGAAATTTGTTACAGATTCAAGTTTGGCACCACTTTCAGTATTGTAAGACAGAGTGGAGTTTTTAATC
>Ga0102939_1000691_pt1 | contig 12473 bp, 10 predicted proteins | sample SalPon2_B_H2O_MG_FD_78214 | JGI IMG/M metagenome (GOLD analysis project Ga0102939, IMG submission 78214) | Salt pond water microbial communities from South San Francisco under conditions of wetland restoration - Salt Pond MetaG R2_B_H2O_MG | ecosystem: Environmental > Aquatic > Non-marine Saline... | reverse complement strand
TATCGCATTCAAAATCATACTCACATTTGTCTTTCTTTGACTGTGAGTCAATAAATTCTGGCTCTACGCATCCGACTGGCTGCGTTGCATCAAGATTTCCATCTCCGGACCCTGATGCGTTTATAAAACTCTCTGCCTTGTAGTTTGGCTTGCACGTGCTTGATGCTGGTGTAGTTTGTGCATCACCCGGACATTTACAGTCATCTCCAGCATTTGCGCATGTCTCGCCTTTGCTTGGCTGGCATTTGCCGTTTATGCATCTGCCATTTTTGCAGAATGTACTGAGGTTACCGGAGTTGCAGGATCCTTCAGATAGACTTACACGAGTACCTTGTTTTCTGATGCAAATTTCATTCGAGTTTCTGATCACAGTGTTTTGAATTCTGTAGTCAAGGAATTCGGTTGAGGCTCTGCCTGCGTCAGGAATATCTGTTGTAATTGTACGGTTTTCTTGTACTTGCAATGTGTATGTATCTATTTCGGGTTCATAGGTGGTTGAGAATTCCCCTGAAGATCTTGGGAAATTTTCAATTATTCCTGAGATTTCTGCTGGCATCTGGTTTTGAGTTGAAGCAAACAAGCCTTCTGTTTGGAAGCTTACAATGTTGCCTCCTACCATTACAAATGCCATTGAAACAAGTATGATGCCTACTGCTAGTAAAGCTTCCGACACTATGGTCATTCCTTTTCTATCCAATAACATCAACCCCAGTTGAACAGGTGCTTGAAGAACTACTAGAGTAACTACATGATTTTAATGAACTAGGGGCGTAGCTTCTAGGGGGTTCTGAACAACTATAACTTGGTCCCGAAGCACCATCATTAACTGAGAAACTTAGATCTATGTTCCAATTAAGGTTTTCTGCCGTATCATTCATAGGAACATTACTGAAAAATTCATCTCTGCATGTAAGCGTTGTATCAATTTTTGAATCTACTGTTAAACCCCACTGTGTTGTACATTTGTACTGCCATTTAGGCTCTATGCAGTGTCCTGTGGAGTTAGTATTTGCACATCCGCACTGGCTGGATTGGTTGTCAGGTGTCTGACTTACCCCTACTGTAACTTGGTGCCCTGGAAAATCGTACCCATTTTTTTGATTAGGTGAAAAACTACACTCAATATCTGATCCATTGAAGTATTGAGGGTTATTCGCTAGTTTGTCGGCTTCGTTCTGAAGACCTTGAGCTACTGCTGAATCAAATTCAGATCCGTGATCTGAACACATTTTAGGATCAGGGTAATTACATTTTGAACCATCTGTGATACACATATTATTAACGTCGGAACTTACGTCTTTCACATTTGAAAGCTCGTTGGAGACTTCATCTTTCAGATTTTCATTCTTAATCCAATCCTTCAGAACAGAATACATGTACCACTTTCTGTTGTGTTTAATTTCATTAGATAACTGTATGTGTTTTTCTTCTTTTGAGAGACTGCTTCCTTCCTGTGATAGCTTGATAGAGTCAATTTTCACTGCCTGTCTGAACTGGTCACTATCCTTACTTGCGGGAAGTCGTTCGTAACCTGTTTCCACACAGGAAGCCTTCCCTATCTCATAAACAGTATTGTCTCTTATTCCATGAAGTTCTTCTGTCCTGTTCTGCATATATCCTAATGTAAAGTTTGAAGAAGTGTAACGAACTGTCCCATTTTTAGGGATCTGCTTTGAATCTTTGCAATACCAGTAACGAGCTTCCTGGTTCTCCGCTCTTCTACCTGAAAAATTCGTCGCCTTATTGCTTCCTTTTTGCCCTGCATAGTACAGAGAGTTTTCCATGTAAAGTTTTGCATTCTGGAATTTGTGTTCGAAGGAATTAATCTCAGACTGTCTAACAATGTCGTCTTGAAGACCTGTCCCTGATGTGCCGGTAGCTCTGAACCAAGTAACTCCTAATAATGCCACCATCATTATAATGAAAACCACAAGTAATGTGCTAGCACCTTTCTTATCGTCTTGTTTTACCATCTCTTCAGTATCACTTCAGTTCTGGTGCTGTTTGCTAGAGGGATTTCTAAGATAGAAGAAACAACTCTATCAGGGTTGGAAGGAAGTTTCTCACCGACAATTATCTGATTGCCGCCTCCACAATCTGCTTTAAATCTATAATTAGTTTCTAAGGTCTTGTTGAAGTAAGATTCTAGAAAGTTCTCTGTCTCAATATAAACGCTTTCAGGGTTGGAGATTTCAAATGCATAATCTTCTGTAGGATCGCCATATTCACAACCATAGGATATAGCTGTTATAACATCTATATTATCTTCTTTTGGTACAGGAAAAGAAGTTGTATAGAGCCTCCTTAGTTCTATCTCTGAGTTGAAAGATTTGTCTACGGTTGCGATAGTTCTCAGATTATCTGCTGTGTTTTCAGACTGTGTTACAAAAAGAAAAAGAGTGAATACCGAAACTAACAGTACTCCGGCAAGCGTATACAAAGATGTTCCTATTCCTTTCTTCATATGCAATCAGTTGCTTTATCTGTCGAAGTTTCGGCTCCACCATGTAGGGTTGGTATTTGGATCTAACTGGTCTAATCCACAAGTTCCTATGGTCTTGTCTCCATCGCCGTTAGGCCGGTACCATTCTGCAATGGACTGATTAGCCTGGGTTGGTGTTTGCCGTATTTCTGAGGAAGTGTAGTAATTGTACATTATCTCCCCACACCTTTCTGCGTCTAATTGGGTTCTACCCACTTCGCAGTTGTGTACGTTGAAGCATTTTACTCCGTCCTCACAGTATCTATTGTACAACCTTCCTGCTGTTCCTCCAATAGTTCCATCCTCATTCGCATCATAGGTAAATGTCTTAGTACAGTATTCAATAGCATTTGTCTGAGCCTTTATGCCTTGTGAATTTTTATACGCTGAACAGCTTTGTTGGCACTGTCGATTTATCTCCTCTTGTTCTAAAGTACCCTCATATTGGCTTCCTGGGTTGTCTTGGAACTGGCTTAAGAAGGTTGAAATCACAACACCTGCAACCACAAGTAGTATTACGAGTCCTATTATCATTTCTAGAGACTTTTGTCCCTTACGCATACGATAATATGCAATTTTTTTCCTTTTATACTTTAACTACATCTGTACTATTCCTGGAATTGATGGCATAACCACTAGTGCAGATATGATAACAATTAAACTGAATATACTTACTGAGTAAATAAGAGTTCTCGATATCTGAATATCTCTACTGATTTCATCAAAACCATTGCTGATGCCATTCTTGAAATAAGCTAGTATCAGTGAAACCTCAATCAGATACAGGCTGACAATTAGAAGTATTAGTGTAGGCGGTAAAGCACTATCAACGTTTTTTATAAGTGCTATTTGGTCTGTCATTCCGCCTGTACTAGAACCTCCTACATTTAATGAGTTCTGAATTTCTTCTAGACTGCTTGCTATCAAGAATAATACTTGTACAATGATTAATGCCATTGAACCAGCTGCACCTGTTATAATTGGGGCGATAAATTTTGCCTGTATATTCATTTGGCTCACAGTATCATCTAGGAGTTCTTTGATTGTTTCCTCAACTTCTTTTTGATTGCTAATGTACTGATTAACTCGTCTTAAATTCTGCGAGGCTGCTGATGGTCCGCGATTACTGCTATCAGCCAGCATTTGCATTGAATTCCGTAGCATTCCTGAAGGATAATTCTTAATAGTTCCGCGATTATTGTCAAATACAGCATTTCTAAATGGGTTGCCTTCCTGCATACGGTAGTAGGTATCTTCAAAGAAATTTTCCAGAGGTGTATTTGACGCTCCTATCTCATCAAATTTCTTTATTACTGCATAGATTGATCTTTCTAATGGGACTCCCTTAGAAAGAGAATTATCCAATTCAGTTAGCCCTATTTGGATATCCTCTTCAATTCGTTGTATCCTCTCTCTTATTTTCTGTCGAGAGTAGCTACGACCTAAGAAATACGTAGTTAATCCTGCACTAATACCCCAGAATAGGCTCATTCCCTTGATAACGTTTGGAACTGCGTTCTCAACAGTATACTGAGCCTCAATAAAGTTTTGCCATTGTTCAGGGGTTGAAACAGCACCTCCTGAGGGCGTAAATGTAATTGCTGTTTCATATGATATTATCGTATTTAATAGATTGAAGTAGTAGATTATACCTGGTATTGCGATAAGAAAACCAATAGAAAATGCTAGAGGTTTTAGTGGTAAACTATAAGTATCTCCAGAGTACTTAACACGTACTTTGTCTTTCGGAGGAACTTCATCTACATTTTCCAGGCTTGGACTAGAATATGCGCCCGGTCGTTTGGATATTAGTCTTTTTACAAGGAAGAATAGGAATGAGGGTAAAATAAAAAGGTATACTATGCTCATATACAATCCTAAAGCTCCAACTCCTGCTTCTTCCCCACCAATAAATATGGACATCAAAGGGAACATGATAAGCCCCATTAGGGGGAGCATGATACCTGCCATGTTCAGTACTCTTATAGGAGATGAAAGTTCTCTAGCATACTGGCTCATCTCGTTTTTCATGTCGCTTATTATCTTATCTTCTCCCTTCTGGATTATTCTGGTTTTTTCTTCGCCGCTTCTAGATATGGAGTCGATCAGATACTGTAGAGATTCTACGAAACTGGGGGACCATTCTCTCCAGAGGTCAACTCGTTCAGAGAGAGCTTGACGGGTGTTCTGCAGCTTTTTTTGGTTTGTTTCACTTTTCCATACTGCTTCTGTAAGGTCTCTGCTTAGGTAACCGCTAGTATTTGATGCAGCACCTCTTACTGCTTTTGATAGGTTAGGAGTCATTTCTAGCTGCATAGCCATGTAGAGAATTACTCTTAAAGCTTCATCTGAAGACTTAATACGTACAATGGTTGATTTCAGGTTGGGATAGCTGATAACCCAGTAGATCCAAAAGAAGGGTATTATCCATGCAAAAACAGAGATGGCTGTGCTTAAAAAAAGTGTAATAAGTAAATTGAAGGGCAGCATTAATATCAGAGGGATAGTAAATAGCGATCCTATCTGATCGGCCTCTATATCTAATCTAGCAACCTCTATATGTCTCTCAAACTTCGACTTATAGTTTTTCAACAAAGGGATTGAGCTTAATCTTACTTTCTGAATATTCCAGAACTTCTTAGTAAGCCGCTCATAAAGACTTACTGGATGATCATTATCAGATTTCTTAAACTTCTGATATTCTCTAGTCCATCTTATATTGCTGTTGGCTCCTCTATTGGTATTACCTGAATTTCTAAAATTTGGCACAATTTATCTAAAATTTTCTTTGTTAATGAATTATTCGGCGGACTGTCTATCGAAAGAAGACTTCCTAGGGATAACATACTCGCCAATAATAATTTTATTAAAAAAGTTCAGGGCTTTTCAACCCTACAAAAAAAGAGTTTTTAGAAGTTTTCTTCGTAAAGCTCTTGGCTCTTCTCTATTGCTTCGTGTGCCTCTTCTTTTGCGCCCCAGCCTTCGATTTCTACTTCTTTCTTTGGTTCGAGGTTCTTGTAGGTCTTGAAGAACTCTGCAATCTCTTTTTTCCGGTGTTCGTTGACGTCGTCTAGGTCTTCTACGTCGTTCCAGCGTGGGTCTTCTTCTGGTATTGCGATGATGTTGTCGTCTTGTTCTCCGTCGTCGTCCATGTAGAGGATTCCGACAGGTCTGACTTCCATGACGCATCCTGGGAATGTTGAATGTGTTGTCAAAACTAGGATGTCCATTGGATCGCCATCTTCGTAGTATGCTTGTGGAATAAATCCATAGTCGCCTGGATAGTTGATAGATGCGTATAGGACTCTATCAAGGACTGTTGTTTCCTTGTCTTTATCGTATTCATATTTATTCTGTGTGCCTGTTGGGTTTTCGATTACTGCATGAATTGTCTCCGGTGCTTCTCCGTCCGGACCTGTTTCAATGTCGTGCCACTTGTTTACCATAATCTCTACACAACCGCAAAGTATTTAACTTTTCCGAAAACACGGTGTTCAAGCTCTGTGAACCTTGAATACCCTTAAATAGGTAGGTCGACAAATCTTCAATAGAGGAAACAAAGAATGGCTCCAGAATGCGAAGAATGTGGAAACAACCTGCATGTCAACACCGTCGACAAACCACACATTGACTGGGTAAAAGTAGTCTGCAGTGACTGCGGAAACATAACTGATGTTTCAATGATTAGACTGGCATCAGCGGTCAAGAAGGAAGAAAATTAACCTGTTTACTCACATTTTTATCCACTAACTCTCGTTTCTGTAAACCTTCAAAAAAGTATACATGCCTACTTAGATTAGAAGGGTTCGTGGTCTAGCTTGGTTATGACACCTCCTTGACGTGGAGGAGATCGGCGGTTCAAATCCGCTCGAACCCATTAACTTTCAGTTTGCTCCACCATATCTCTTCCTTATTTCCATAGTGAACTCTGATTTATTCATCTTATGAGGTCCTTCTTCAATATCTTCTTGAGGTACTGCCATATTTGTCGCAAATACTCCTTCTCTATGGTCTACAAACCACACGTGCATCATCTCAGGAGTCTTAAATGAGAAATATTTTTTTGGACAGTCTTTCACAAGACTATTACCATATCCATCATAGTAACAGTCGTAGTCGTTGTATACGTGGAAGTGCCATTTGGTGGTTGTTCCACCAATCTGTCTCCCCTCTGCACTAACATTGTTGAGCATATACATCATTCCAGTTAGCACTTTTTCTCCATTTGAGTTATTTCGATACATCAAAAATTCCGGTTTCTTTGGTACCAGTGACTGGTTATCTCTAAAGTACTCAATATTTACATAATGATCTACAGAATGAGGGTTCCTAAAGCCATCTTTTAGAGCTTTGCTGTAATTAAGCCAGTTCTTAGATTTGGCAGCTTCGTAAGATTTATTATATAGAGTCCATGCGTTCTCAATTTGGGTGCTGGTGACGGATTTGTTTCTGTATCTATCTACCTCATATATTGTGCCATTGTGGCTTAACTCGACCTCTTTCTCTCTTGTCCATGCTCTATCCCATTTAATGAAGTCCTTGATGTATCTCTCAGAGGCTTTCTCCTTATAGCTTTCATCAAATAAGTTTCGCGATGTATCTTGGGTTGCCAAATTGATATCTTTGTTTGATGAATTTAGTGCGGTATTATTTGATTCATTCATTGAGTTGTTTTTAACTTCATCACTTGTATTTTGCACAATTTGAGTTCCTAGTAAAATAGATATTCCTGCGAAAATTATTCCAAATATTATCAATACATTTTCTAGGCTGTATTCCATATCTTACAGTTTCTGGCCATTAAATAAGTATTTTTTCTACTTTGATGCTGTGATAGATAATCTTAATTGTCACTTATAGTCTTTGTAAGGCTTTTAGAGAAACCTTCTACTAATTTTTCTCTATAGATGCCTAGAAACTTATGCGCTCAAGGCTTAAGCGAGCTGAGGAGACAAACTAAGTTTTCTATTTTATAATCAACTATTATGCTCCTCACAGTAGAGGTTATCCTATAGTATTGAATCTGAATTTAACTTTAGCTTAATCGCTATTTTTTTATATTGTATTTACCAGCAGGTGAAAAGAATTAAAAATGTTTTTCACTCTATATATTCTAGTTGGATTAAAAATGACTGAAAATAACTCCGATCTTCCGGACATGAGGTTTGGTGCAGGCCTTCTAACAAGACTAGAAGGAGAAGATGTATTTGTACTTCCTGTTAGAGATAATGGTCCTATTGCGATGCCTAAGAGAATCGACGGGCAGATGGGGGTCAAAGAACAAGATGAATCAATAGAGGAAGCACAAGCCCGTGAAGGTAGTGAAGAGACAGCATTTGTGAAGGAAACTGAAGAAGGCACCTATCTAGGGATTCCTACCACAATTCAAGATACTGAACTAGAAGATAATCTACTTGATACCTATAGAACGGCTGGTTTAGATGTAGATAGCCCTCTACCTGATTTTGACGGTGTATTTTATTTCGAAGCATCTCAAGAAGTGCCTGATGGAATGTCGACTGTAGAAGCAGAGGATGAAGGTTATGAGACAGGATACACCTGGGAGATAGATGAAGACGTGAGTATGGAGCTAATGAACGATTATATGGTGGGCATTGGCTACGAAGAGATAGTAGAAGGAGAAATTGATATATACGATATTGAACACATGGAGACTGATGATGGTGCTGTGCACTTTGACAGACCGACAGTACTCCTTGAACCAACTGAAGACCGAGTAGCAGTATTTAGAGGTGGAGAAAAGGAATATGAAGGCGATGTAGAAGGATTTAGAGATCACCTCTCAAGTGAATACGGTTGGGGCATGGAAGATGTTGATACGCCAGCAACGGCCAAGATTCAGGCAAGAATGCATGCCTACAAAGATGATGCATCCGAAGGAAGTCTTGGAGATCAATCATCAGAACAACTAATCAATGATGAATATATGGGGAGGCTTTCAAAGCTTGGAAAAGCGTTCCAAGACTTTCCGTCTTTATAAACCACTCATTAATTACTCATTAAGTTTATGATTAATATTTGATTATTCTTTTTATGATTAGAAGATACAATATATTATTTGCTGGTTCATGATTGCTTCTTGAGGAAGAAATACACATGCGATGAAAAATTCTTTAAATAGGTAATAAGCTATTTAATCTATTATGAATAGAGTACTTTTCTCTCTTTCCATACTTAATGATTCATCTGCCTATTTTCTTTCATAAACTGCGATTTGTTCATCTTTTTGATTCCTGCATCAACTGATTTTTGCGGTACAGACATTTTGGTTCCAAATACTCCGTCTTTATTCTCTATAAACCAGACGTGCATCATTTCAGGACTTTTATCTGATTTATATCTTTCAGGGCAGTTTTTTGATTTATTAACAGGGTATCCGTTATAGAAGCAGGTTTTTTTTGGGTATGCATGATAGTGCCATTTCGTTAATGATCCTCCAACCTGTCTACCTTCTTTATTGACGCTGTTTACCATGAACATCACACCAACTATCTGAGGAGTTCCGTTAGAGTTATTCATGAACATGAGAAATTCTGGTTTTTCCGGGTTTAATGTCTCGTTATCTCTATAATACTTCAGATTTACGTAATGGTCTATGGAGTAAGGGTTATTGAACCCATCTTTCTCAGCTTTATCAAGTTCAAACCATCCTCTACTCTTTACTTGTTTATATGTCTCGTCATAGATTTTCCAGGCATTTTTTAGATGTACTTCTTCGATTTTAGTCATTGCAAACCTATCTATTTCATAAACCATGCTACTATGGTTTATTTCTACCTGTTTTTCTTTTTTCCATAATCCATCTTTCCTAAAGAACTTCTTTACGTAACGTTCTGATGCTGTTTTGTTATAGCTTTCATTTAACTCAACTTTATAAGCAGAATTATTGAGTTCATTATTATCTTCTTGCTCATCTAATGAAAGAGTCTTTTTATCCGAAGCACTAACTATTTGTTGATTTTCAAGTTCTTTTACGGGTTCTAGGCTGGATAAACCTAGAACTATGCTTCCAAGAAATACAAAAACCAAGATGAGTCTTAACTTATCCATTTTTCTCCTGTTGGATTTCTTTATTTCAATCCGCCATGGAGTTTAATTTGCTCAGTAGTAAATTCTGATTTATTCATTTTTTGAGGTCCTTTGTCTAGTGATTCTTTTGGGACATACATGTTAGTACCAAATGTTTTGCCTGGATGATCTACAAACCATACATGTATCATTTCAGGGCTTCTATCTGAATAATAATTTTCTGGACATGATGGTGTTCGGCTAGCAGCGAATCCGTTGTAATAACATTTTTCTCGAGGATACGTATGATAGTGCCAGAGTGTCAATGGACCTCCTACTTGTCTCCCTTCCTTATCCACTCCGCTTTTCATATACATCACGCCTGCTAATACCTTCTCATTGTCTGTATTATTCATAAATATCAAAAATTCTGGTTTATCTGGGTTTAGGCTTTCTTCGTCCCTGTAATTTTTGAGGTTTACATAATGGTCAACTGAAAACGTGTTGTTAAATTCATCATCCTTTGCTTTATCATAATTGAACCAGTTATTTTCCTTTGCAGAGTTGAATGTGTTATTGTATAGTTTCCAAGCTCTCTCTAGTTGTTTCCTTGTCGTCTTTTCCTGATTAAATCTTGTGACTTCATAGATGCTACGGTTGTAATTGATATTTGACTCATTCTCAACTTTCCAAGTTTTATTTTTGGCAAAGAAGTTCTGGATATATCTTTCAGATTTATTTACTACATCATGTACTTCGTCAGAACTATTATCTACCATCTCTGTTTTATTCTCTTCAAATTTGTTAGGCTTAGGGTTTTCGGCCTGAATAGCAATAATGCTACCGCCCAGAATCATGAAAATACCGCTCAAAACGAAAATTAATTGAACTCTATCCATCTTATCAACTAGTTAGTCTTTAGATTTTAAATCATTTAATTAATAATTTATTTGACTACATTCATATTGCATTTCATAAAACTTAACTTCGTATTTTTAGATAAGGTGTTTAAGGGAAAGTAGCTCAGGGGTTAGAGCGCTGCGCTCATAACGTCAAAGTTGTGAGTGATGAGGAGAACTAGTGATTTTCTGGATAACTAGCTCTCCAATGATTAAAAACTAATTTCCAGAAGACTGTGAGATACGCAGAGGTCCCGGGTTCGATTCCCGGCTTTCCCAGCCTTCTCTACATTCTAAAACTTTTGACTATTGGTGTGCATAGTAAAACAGTTCTTCCTCTGCTGAATCACACCTGCAGAATCCAAATCTTTCGAACTGGACAATTTCTCCTGTTTCGATACTATTTGGTTCGATCCTACCTTCTATTTTCTCTCCGTTCGGCATTTTAACTTCTGCTTTTTCTGCATAGGTTGGTGTCCAGTGGATGAAGTCTGCATTTTTCTCAAGAGCTACTTTATGGTCTCCTTCTCTATACTCTGCAGACTCTCCCTCAATCTCTATATTGCAAAGTCCTTTTAGCCTGTAGAATCCGTCTTCAAAGTCTTCTGAGTCAATGAAAATTTCAAGTTCTCCGTTCTCTATTTCCAGTTCTGGTGAACGCGTTCCTCTCTCAGGGTGCTCTGGATGTACCTGCATATCTGTCTCTATATCCTCAGGCATTCCTGAAACATTCAGTTTCTCAGGTTTTGCTACCAAGAAGCATCGATCTGCATCTCCATCTACTACGCGGGTATTTGCTTTTTCAAGACTTTCTACAGATGCCTCAATAGCGTTCTCAGTTACACCCATGTCTATAAAGAACTCTTGAAGAGCCTCTGGTTGGAAACCTCTTCTTTTGAGTGCTCGCAGTGTTGGTGCACGTGGATCATCCCAACCATCTAATTCACCTTTCTCAATCTTTTCGGAGATGGTTGATCCGGATACTGCAACGTCAAATCCTGAGACCTGTACGTTACCCCAGTACATAACATCTGGGTACTCCCAGTCAAAGTATTCGTAGATGTATTTCTGCCTTTTAGTTGAGGCTCTGAGATCTTTTCCTCGTACAATGTGGGTTGTTCCCATGATGTGGTCTTCAATAGCTCCTTGGAAATCCAAGAGAGGCCAGACACGGTATTCATCTCCGGTAACTGGGTGATCAGGATCTTCGATTATTCTGAAACCTACAAAATCTCTGACTGCAGGGTTCTTATGATCCATATCAGTTTTTATTTTGAGCGTCGCCTCGCCCTCACTTATTTCACCATTTCTCATTCCTTTCCAGAGGCTCATATTTTCTTTAGTTTCTTGGTCTCTGTGAGGGCATTTTTCTCCTTCTTTCCTGTATTTATGTCCTTCTTCCTGTGAGCATTTGCAGACGTATGCTTTCCCTTTCTCGATGAGTTTTTCTGCGTATTCTATGTATGTGTCAAAGTTTTTCGAGCAAGTTCTGACTTCATCAGGCTCGTAACCCAGCCATTCATAATCTTCCCTATACATCTCGTAGGCTTCTTTCATAGGTCTCTTTGTCACAGGATCCGTATCGTCATATCTTAGGATAAGTTTGCCATCATACTTGTCACGTAGCTCTCCGTTAATTGTCATTCCACGTGCATGACCGATGTGCGGAGGACCATTCGGGTTTGGAGCAAATCTGACAACCACTTCTTCATCTTCATCCACCTCTAGATCCGGGATTGGATCATGCTCATCCTTCTCTGGGATATCAAATTCGTAGTCCTCAAGTTCATCTTCCTGATCCTGTAAAGATAGCTCGTTAACCTCTTGGCAGACTTTTTGAGCAGTCTGTGTCACCTCTCCTTTATCATCGAATTCTTCCTCTGCAAATATTTTTCCAATAACTGCACCGGGATTACATTCTCCTTCGTGCTCAACTGCGTTTCTCAAGGCATACTTTCGAGCTATCTTTTCTAGACTCATGAAGAATGAGTTTGTAGAAAATTTCTATAAAATGAATGGAAAAACTGATCTAATTTTTTTGGGCTACAAAGTGGGCCTGGATC
>Ga0102939_1000690_pt1 | contig 12491 bp, 12 predicted proteins | sample SalPon2_B_H2O_MG_FD_78214 | JGI IMG/M metagenome (GOLD analysis project Ga0102939, IMG submission 78214) | Salt pond water microbial communities from South San Francisco under conditions of wetland restoration - Salt Pond MetaG R2_B_H2O_MG | ecosystem: Environmental > Aquatic > Non-marine Saline... | reverse complement strand
TCTCCGCTGCCATCACGTGACACCAGTGACACGCGGAGTAGCCCACCGAGAGGAAGATCGGGCGGTCGGTCTCCCGCGCCGCCGACAGCGCGGCGTCGTCCCACGGCTGCCAGTTGACCGGGTTGTCGGCGTGCTGGCGGAGGTAAGGGCTGGCCTCCTCGTCCAGCCGGTTTCGCGACAGTGGCTCGTCCATATCCTCGGTACGGCGGGGACGGTGAAAAACGGCCGGCCAGGGAGTTCGTCGCGGCGGGGCCCGACGCCAGCACCCGAAGGGCAAGCTTTAGGCTGCTTTGCGTGCCCCTCCCGCGTATGACAGCAACGGAGACCGCGGTACTCGTCGGCGGCGGGGGACGGGAGCACGCAATCGCTCGGGCGCTCACAGCCGACCCGGCGTGTGAGCTGTACGCGTGTGCGAGCAACCGGAATCCCGGCATCGCGGGGCTCGCGGCGGGGTTCGAGCCGATCGAGGAGACGGCCGTCGAAGAGATCGTGGCGTACGCGACGCACGTCGGTGCCGACCTGGCGGTGATCGGCCCGGAGTCCGCCCTCGAAGTCGGGGTTGCGGACGCGCTCGAAGACGCGGGGATCTACACCTTCGGCCCCGGCGCCGACGCCGCCCGCATCGAGACCGACAAGGCGTTCCAGCGGGAGTTCATGCAGTCGAAGTCGATTCCGGGCTGTCCCGACTTCGCGGTCTTCGACGACACGGCGGCCGCCTGCGACTACATCGACGACTACGACGGCGACCTCGCGGTCAAGCCCGCGGGCCTCACCGGCGGGAAGGGCGTGCGGGTCGTCGGCGACCAGGTGACGCCCGAGGAGGCGAAAGCGTACCTCCGCGACAGCGGCCACGATCGGGTGGTCCTCGAGGAGCGGCTGATCGGCGAGGAGTTCACCGTCCAGGCGTTCGTGGCGAACGGCGAAGTACGGCCGACGCCGGCGGTCCAAGACCACAAGCGCGCCTACGAGGGCGACGAGGGGCCCAACACCGGCGGGATGGGGAGTTACAGCGCCGCCGCCCCCGAACTCCCGTTCATGACCAGCGACGACTACGCCGACGCGGTCGCCATCCTCGAAGCCACGGTCGACGCGCTCCCCGAGTACGAAGGCGTTCTCTACGGGCAGTTCATGCTCACCGCCGACGGGCCGAAAGTGGTGGAGTTCAACGCCCGCTTCGGCGACCCGGAGGCGATGAACACGCTGCCCATCTTGGAGACGTCGTTTCTCGACGTCGTGACCGCCGCGCGCGACGGCGACTCGCTCCCCCGCCTCGAGTTTGCGGGTCAAGCGACCGTCTGCAAGTACGCGGTCCCGGACGGGTATCCGACGGACCCGTCGGCGGGCGCGCGGATCACGGTCGATGCGGACAGCGTCGGCGACGCCCTGCTGTTCTACGCGAGCGTCGACGAGCGGGCGGACGGCCTCTACACGACGACGTCGCGCTCCTTCGCGGTCGTCGGCGTCGCCGACTCGATCGCCGACGCCGAATCGCAGGCCGAAGACGCCCTCGCGGCCGCCGGCGACGGGCTCCGGGTTCGCCACGACGTCGGCAAGCCCGACCTGGTCCAGCAACGGATCGACCACATCGCGGAGCTTCGCGGGGAGTGAGCCACGAGGGGCACGTCCCTCCGGTCACCGGTGTGTCCGGCGACCGGCGGCCCGCCGGGGCGTCGGCGGCGAGGCTCCGGACGGGAGGGGTTTTTGTTCGTCGAACGACGACAGACCTCCGTGAGCGACGAGGAAGACGCCTCGGAGACCGCGGGGCCGGCCGACGAACCGAGGCACGACAGAGTGCACCGCCACCCGACGCCGGGCGGGCTGAACTCCCTGCAGTACTGGACCGACGTCAAGCCGCTCTGGCGGATTGTACTCAACTACCTCCTCGCGTGGGTCGCCCGGATCGCGCCGTCGCTCCGGGTCCGGAGTTGGACGCTTCGTCGGCTCGGCGCGACCGTCGGCGACGGCGTCTCCTGGGGGTTGGAGGCGACGCCGGACGTGTTCTGGCCCGAACTGATCACGATCGGGGACGACGCCATCGTCGGCTACGACTCGGTGCTTCTGTGTCACGAGTTCCTCCAAGACGAGTACCGGACGGGCGAGGTGGTCGTCGGCGACCGCGCCATGATCGGCGCGAAGGCCGTCATTCTCCCCGGAGTCCGGATCGGCGCGGACGCCGAGGTGGCGGCGAACTCACTCGTGACCCGGGACGTCCCCGCGGGCGCGACCGTCGCCGGCGTGCCGGCGCGGTCGATGGGGAGCACCGGGACGGACGGACCCGGCGGAGACGACTCCGAGACGCCCGATACCGCCGACGAGTGATCACTCTCGGACCCGAACCACGCCCGTCTCGAAGACGGTGCTGTTCGGGACGACGAACTCCTCGCCGTCGTCCTCGATGTGTGTGACGAACAGGTTCACCTCCTGGACGATCCCTCGGTGGTCGCCGATCTCGATTTCGTCGCCGATCGCGTACGGCTGTTCCAACAGGAGATACGAGCCCGCGGCCGCGGACGTCAACAGGTCCGAGAGCGCGAGCCCGCCGAGGAACACCACCGCAAAGAGGTAAGCCGCAAGCAGCACCACCAGCGCGAGCGTGGCGACGCCGAGTTGCGAGAGCGCGATCAGGACCGCAATGTAGAACACCGTGAACTTCGCGAGCCGGGGGAACACCCCGACTTCGGGCAGCTTGATCCCGGTGAGTCGCTCGCCGATCACCAACTGTACCTTGTCGCCGACGACGACGCCGACGATGAGAATGAGAAGAGCGAAAAACAGTTGCGGCAGGAACTGCACGGTGCGGCCCCAGAACCCGGCTGCGACGGTCACGTTCGCGATCGCGAGCACCCCGAGAAACGTGACGCCCAGGACGAACAGCCGGACGAGAGAGCCGATCACGTGGACCGTGGAGGTGTCGAAATCCCGGGCAGCCCGGTCGAAAGCGGTGCCCTCCACTGCTTCGGGCACGCCGAGGCGAACCAGAACCCGGGTCGTGAGCGTTCCGAGAAGGAATGCGAGGAGCACCCCGGCGACCGCGACGACGGCGGCGAACCAGACGGCCCGCGGGACTGCGTCGAACACACCCGCGAGCGCGCCCGGATCCATCTGTCCGACCACCCCGACCGGGGTGCCGTTCGGCGGAGCGGACGCTGCGGCGTCGCTCCCCGTCGTCGCGACCGCCTCGGTTCCGATCATCAGTACTCCTCCGGATCGATCTCCAGAATGAGCCCGCCGCCTTTGAACGCCCGAACCAGGCCGTCGGATTCCGAGAGGACGATCGCGGTGGCGTTGGTGTCGCGGGTGATCGCCGCGCCGGCCATGTGCCGCGCACCCAGCCCCTTCGGGATGTCGACGCCCTCCGCGGCGGGTTCGAGATACCGGTAGGCGCTGGCGATCTTCCCCGAATCCGAGACGACGAAGGCGCCGTCGAGCCGAGAGAACTCCTTGAGCATGACGTTCACGATCGGGTCGCCCACGTGGACGTGGGACTTCTCGAAGGGGTTGTACGACAGCGGCCGGGACTTGTTCATGACCTTCCCGGCGTCGCCGACCACGAACAGCGCGCCGACCGGCTTGCCCTTCTGGCCCTTCTTTCCCAGTTCGATCGCCACCTCGAACACGTCCCGGATGACGCCCGGCTCCGCCCGGGAGTTCGCAAAGAGGTCGTAGATCCCTGACCGCATCGACTCGGTGACCTGGACCCGGACGACGCTGTCGGGGTCGCCGTCGAAGATCCGGACGCTGCAGGCGACGACGTCTTCGGCCTCGACGAGGCCACGCTCCAGAGCCCCCTCGATGCCGAACCGGATACGATCCCTGACGTTGTCGAACTCGAGGGGGAGTTCGACGTACGTCTCGGCGTCGACGGTGTTCTCGGGAGCAACCACGAGAAGGTCCTCCCGGAGGTCCGCGTCGGCGAACTGCCGGTAGTGAGAACTGCTTGGAGAGAAAAGTAACACCGCTTCGACGTCCGACACGACAGCATCCAGGAGATCCGATAACGCCGACATTGGTACGTCTACGCCACCACCGCTGTAAAGCGTTATGGGACGGTTTCACGTCTGAGAACGGTCTGTCGCGCGTCTGACGCGCGTCGCCGACAGGTCAGTACGACTTCGCGTAGTAGGCAGTTTCGACCGCCTCGTCGCCGCAGACCGCACACGTCTCGCCGTGGTGGATCTCCGCGTCGGGATCGTTCAGCGGCACCATCACGATCTCTGCGGCGATCGGGTCTTTGATCTCGGTCTCACACGCCTCGTCGCCGCACCACGGGGCCTTGACGTAGCCGCCGTGTTGCCCGAGCGTTCCAAGGATCTCCGCGCGATCGTCGGCCTGCCGGACGTTCGATTCGAGGTTCTGTTCGGCAGCGGCGTAGAGCTTGGCGTACACCTCGTCGAAGTGAGACTCGACAGTGTCGACGATCCCCTCGCGGTCGACTTCGGTGGATTCGCCGTCCGGGCGGTGGACCAGGGTGACGCTTCCCTCCTCGGCCTCGTTGGGGCCGATCTCCACCCGGAGCGGGACCCCTTTCAGCTCCCACTCGTTGAATTTGAACCCCGGGTTCCGCTCGTCGCGGTCGTCGAGTTCGACCCGGACCCCCGCGGCGTCGAGGTCCTCGGCGATGCCCTCGGCGTACGCGAGGACGTCGTCTTTCGTATCGGCCTGCCAGATCGGGACGATCACCACCTGTTCGGGGGCCAGCGCCGGCGGCAACACCAGCCCCTGCTCGTCGGAGTGGGTCATTATCAGCGCGCCGATCGCGCGCCACGACAGCCCCCAGGAGGTGGTGTGGGCGAGTTGTGACTCCTCGTCCTCGTCGGTGTAGGTGATGTCGAACGCCTCCGCGAAGGAGGTCCCCAGGTAGTGAGACGTCGCGCCCTGGACCGACTTGCCGTCGGGCATCAGCGCCTCGACGGTCGTGGTGGTGTCGGCGCCGGGGAACGTGTCGTGTTCGGGCTTCGCACCGCGGAGCACCGGCATCGCGAGCAGGTCCTCGTAGGTGGCCTCGTACTGATCGAGGCGCCGCGTGGTCTCCTCCCACGCGTCCTCGCGGGTGGCGTGGGCAGTGTGGCCCTCCTGCCAGAGGAACTCCTTGGTCCGGAAGAACGGCTTGGTCTCCGTCGCTTCCCACCGGACCACCGACGCCCACTGGTTGACGCGCAACGGAAGGTCGCGGTGGCTCCGGACCCACTGGGAGATGTAGGGCGTAATGATCGACTCGGAGGTCGGCCGGACCGCCAGTCGCTCCTCGAGTTCGTCGTTGCCGGCGCGTTCGACCCACGCGACCTCGGGGTCGAACCCCTCGACGATGTCCTTCTCGCGTTCGAGGTAACTCTCCGGGATGAAAAGCGGGAAGTAGGCGTTCCGGACCCCGGTGTCTTTGAACAGCCCGTCGAGGTGGGCCTGGATCCGTTCCCAGACCTCGTACGCTCGGGGGCGAGTGACGATGAAGCCGCTCATCCCCTCCGGCGCGTAGTTCGCGAGGTTGGCCTTCTTGACAACCTCGGCGTACCACTCGCCGGTGTTGTATTCTTTCGACTCGGTGATCCCGAGTTCCTGGTCGTCGGTCATTGTCAAATCTCAGCCCCACAGCCGTCTTAAATCCCCTGATACCCGCGTTCGGGGCGGGTGCGGTCACTCGGCTATGTCGTCGGGATCGACCGCGAAGGGGCTCTCGGCCTCCCGCCACGCCCACCCGGGCAGCCGGGTCTGGAACCCCGCGGCCAGGGCCGCATCCAAGTCGTCGATCCCCGCCCCGCCCGGGGAGTTGGTCGTCACGTCGGCGTAGTGGAACGTCGCCTGCGCGAGCAGCGACAGCGGCGCCCGGCCGGCGATCGCGGCGGCGAGTTCGCGGCCGAGCACCTCGTCGACGACGAACCCGGGGTAGTCGTCGTCGACGTCGAGGTCGCGGAGGAGCCCGACGTAGGCCGCGACGTTGACGGCGACCTCGCCGCGGGCAAAAACCGTCGCCACCGACTCGCGGTAGTCGGCCTGGGCGACGGGGTCGACTGTCGTCCCGAACGCCTCCCCCAGGCGGGCCCGAGTGTCGTTGATAAGCGGGACGACGGTGTCGGCGCGGTCTGTGACCCACTGTGCCTCCCTGCGGACACGGTCCGGGGTGAGGTCCATACACACCCGTCGGCGCCGGGCGGTTTTGGTCTTGCCCTGGTCGGTTCACGAAGGTTTTTATATAGCCGCCCAATATCTCAGGACAAGCGGGTTTTCCCTGCCGCTCCGAAGCCCGGACTACCGGAGACAGTCGCGACGCACAACGTCGATGGCTTCGATTGCACCACTGTCGTTCGGTCGCGACGACGCCTCCGTGCCGTCCGGGCCGCCCCGGGCGCCGGGGACCCCGATCAACCGTCCGTCGGCGGCGACCCCGACGGATCGCTCCAAGGCATGAGTTCAGTAGATACGAAACTCGAAGATCTGCAAGCAGAGATCACGGCGGAGCTGCCGCCCGATATTTCAGTCTCGGACGTCACCTACGAGGGCCCGGAGCTCGTTATCTACACTCGGGACCCGAAGCGGTTCGCCCGGAACGGCGACCTGATCCGGGACCTCGCGGGGAAGCTCCGGAAACGGATCACCGTCCGGCCCGACCCGTCGGCGCTGGCTCCGGCCGAGGAGGCCAGAGCCCGGATCCGCGACATCGTCCCCGACGACGCCGGCGTCACCGACCTCTACTTCCACGAGACTACCGGCGAAGTCGTCATCGAGGCCGACAACCCGGGGGTGGTGATCGGCAACCACGGCGCAACGCTCCAGAAGATCACCGCTGCCGTGGGGTGGACCCCCGAGGTCGTCCGCACGCCACCGATCGAGTCGTCGACGGTCTCGAACGTGCGCGATTTCCTGAAAAACGAGCGCGAGGACCGCCGGGAGATCCTCGAACGGATCGGCCGGCAGATCCACCGAGAGGAGCTCTCAGACGAGGCGTGGGTCCGGATCACTTCCCTTGGTGGGTGCCGCGAGGTCGGCCGGACGTCGTTCATCCTCTCGACAGCCGAGACGCGCGTCTTGGTCGACTGCGGCGACGACCCCGGAACCGGCGAGGGGCCGTATCTCGAGCTCCCGGAGGCGCTCGGCGCGGGCGCAAACTCCATCGACGCCGTCGTACTGACCCACGCCCATCTGGACCACTCGGCGTATCTCCCAGCCTTGTTCGACCGCGGATACGACGGCCCCGTCTACACCACCGAGCCGACCCGCGATCTGATGGGGCTGCTCCAGCTCGACTACCTCGACCGCGCCGAGAGCGAGGGCCGGAGCCTGCCGTACGGCTCCGAGATGGTCCGGGTCGCGATCAAACACACAATCCCGCTGGAGTACGGCGACGTGACCGACATCGCACCGGACATCAAGCTGACCCTCCACGACGCGGGGCACGTTCTCGGGAGCGCTGTCGCGCACTTCCACGTCGGCGACGGCCTCTACAACGTCGCGTTCTCCGGCGACGTCCGGTACGGCGACACCCGGCTGTTCGACGGCGCCGTCAACGACTTCCCGCGAGTCGAGACGCTCGTGATGGAGTCGACGTACGGCGGCCGGGACGACTACCAGACCGATTGGGGCGACTCCGAACGGAAACTGACGGATCTGGTGTCTGCGACCCACGACCGCGGCGGGACGGTACTGATCCCCACTGCCGCGGTCGGGCGGGCGCAAGAGCTGATGTTGGTCTTAGAGGAGGCGATGCGCGAGGGGAAGATCCCGGAACTTCCGGTCTACCTCGACGGGATGATCTGGGAAGCGACCGCGGTCCACACCACCTATCCGGAGTTCCTGCGGGAGGACCTGAGAGGTCGCGTCCTCGACACGGACGATAACCCGTTTCTCGCGCCCGCCTTCAGCCGTGTCGACGGCGGCGACGACCAGCGGGAGGCCCTCGCCGCCGACGGCCCCGCAGTCGTCTTCGCGCCGTCGGGGACGGTGACGGGCGGACCGATCGTGTCGTGGCTCCGCCACCTCGGTGACGACCCCGACTCCCGGCTCGTCTTCGTCGAGCATCAGCCCCGCGGGACCCGCGGGCGGCGGATCCAGGCGGGGCGAACCGAGATCGACGTCGGGGGCGGCGCCGAGACTCTCACACTCGGACTGGGCGTCGAGACCCTCGACGGCTTCTCCGGCCACGCCGACCGTCAGGGTCTCGAGAACTTCGTCCGGACGATGCGACCCCGCCCGGAGAAGGTGCTGTGCGTCCACGGCGACGAGCGAGCGGTCCAGGACCTCTCCTCGGGGCTGTACCACGACCACAACCTCCGGACGTTCTCGCCGAAGAACCTCGAAACGTTCCGATTCCGGTGACTCGGCGAACCTTCTTGTCTGACCACGTCTCATAGGTCGTCTGCGTCTCGCCCTGATCGCCCACGACGAGACGAAGCCGGACATAATCGAGTTCGCGCAGTCGCGCAGCGACGCGCTCGGGCGGTTCGACCTGATGGCGACCGGGACCACCGGACAGCGCCTGGGAGCGTTGACTGACCTCGACGTCGAGCGCAGGCAGTCCGGCCCCATCGGCGGCGACATACAGATCGGCGCTGAGGTCGTCGACGGCAACTGCGACGGCGTGATCTTCCTCCGGGATCCGCTCACAGCACAGCCACACGAGCCCGACATCTCCGCGCTCCTGCGGCTGTGTGACGTCCACGACCTGCCGCTGGCGACGAACCTCGCAAGCGCCGACGCCGTCCTCGACGAGCTCGTCCGGGCGCTCGACGCCGAGGGGAAGTCTCAGCGCTGAGAACCGCGGCGCGACACTTAATCCGGGCGAACGAACACACGACCGTATGCGCCGTGATCCCGGCCCCGGGAGCCGTGTCGCACGCCTCGCAGTCGTCGTGGTCGTCTGTGTGGTCGCGCTGGCTGCTGTCGTCCCCGCGGCGACCCCGGTTCGGGCGCAGTCCGACGCCGGGAGCGCCGACGCGGCCGCCGGCGATCGTCGGTGTCTGCCCGACGGCGGCCGGGACCTGACCATCGGCGACGGTGACCCCCACATCGACGTGACGATCCACACCTCGCTTTTCACCGATCCGTCGCCGCCGAGCGCGCTGGGGCTCGCGGCCCGCGGCGTCGCAGTCGACGCCGAGATCGTCCGGTTGCGGACCGGCGTCGTGGTCAAGCGCGTGCCGGCGGGTCCGTCCGCGAATGCGGTGTGGGATTCGTTCGTGATCCTGTTCGACTACCGGCTGTCGTTGCCGATGTTTACCGACTCGGTGGACGACCCGGCGTACGAACCCACCGACGGCCCGGTGTCGGGCGTCGAGACGCGCGGGTGCTGAGGTCGGTGGGCCGTCGTGGGTGGCGTGGCCGCCGCAGTCGAGGGAGACCGTCGCGGGGGACGCCCGCGTCACGGGCTAGCCTCTGAGCGCCTCCACCGGAAGGTCGTTCGCCGCCTTCCACGCGGGATACAGCCCGCTCAGGAGGCTCGCGGTCACGGCAAACCCGAACCCGTACCCGAGATACTGGAGGCTGGCCCACTCGAACACCAGGGTCGGATCGCCCGCGAGCACCTCGAAGATCACGAGGCCGGTACCGAGCGAGGCCGCGGCGCCGACCACCCCGCCGATCACGCCGAGGAACGCTGCCTCCGCCAGAATCATCCGGAGCACTTCACCACGGCGGATGCCCACCGCACGGAGGACGCCGATCTCTCCGCGGCGCTCGATCGTGCTCATCAACATCACGTTGAGGATGGCGACGCTGGCGACGACGAGCGAGATCGCCCCGATGCCGAGCAGCGCGAGGTTGAGCGTATCGAAGAAGGAGTTCACGTTCTCTTGGACGCTCGCAAAGTTCGTAATGGAGATTTCCTCGTCGTCACCCTCGTTGAATCGGGATTCGAGCGTCGACACGATGTCTTGGGCTTCGTCGCCGTTCGCGGCGACGATCGTCACCGAGTCGTAGTAGTCTTGATCGTTGAGCGCAGCGATCGGGAGGACGAGTTCCCTCCCGCCGCCGAACCCGCCGTCGGATTCGACGATCCCCCGAACGCGGTAGAGCCGCCCGTCGTAGCTCACGGGGTCGCCGAGTTCGATCCCCAGCCGTCGCGCCGTCTCGTTGGTGAGGAGCGCGCCGGAGCGGAGCCGCTCCGGCGAGTCGCCGGCGGAGACTGTGTACAGCGCGTCGGCGTTCGTCACCCCGGTCACGCTCACGAACGCCTCCTCGCCGTCCCGCGAGGACAGCGTCGTGCTGTTCGTCTTCTCGGGGACGACCGGCGCGTCGGCGACGACGCTCCGGATCGCGTCGACCTGTTCGTCCGTCACGCCGTCCGTATCGCTGTCCGTCCCCGACGACACCGTCACCTCGTTGGCGAGGCTGCCGAGGTCGGTTGTGGCCTGTTGCTGGAGCGCGACCCCGGCGATGCCCAACGACGCGATGGCGACGACCCCGATCACGATCCCGAGGGTCGCGAGCGCGGTCCGGACTCGGTTCCGACCGAGGTTGCGCCACGCCATCACGACGCTCGGAAACCGCCACACCAGGTCGGTGATCCGGCTCACTGGAGCACCCCGTCGACGAGCCGTACCTCCCGGTCGGCGTATTCGACCAGCTGTTCGTCGTGAGTGACTGCGACGATCGCGATGTTCTCGTCCTGCTTGAGCCGGGTCAACTCGTCGAGGATCGTCCGACCGGTGTCTTGATCCAGGTTTCCGGTCGGCTCGTCGGCCAGCAGGATGTCGGGCTCGTTGATCAGCGCCCGCGCGATCGCGACGCGCTGTTTCTGCCCGCCGGATAGCTCCTCGGGAGTGTGTTCGAGCCGGTCGCCGAGGCCGACCCGCCGGAGCAGATCGACCGCACGGTCCGAACGGTCCCGGGCGGTGTCCCACATCGACGGGAGTTCGACGTTCTCCGACGCGGTGAGCATCGGCAGCAGGTGGAACGACTGGAACACGAATCCGATCTCCGACCGGCGCTCCTCGGTGAGTTCGTCCTCAGAGAAGTCGGTCACGTCGCGGCCGTCGAGCCGGACGACCCCCTCCGAGGGGGTGTCCAGCAGGCCGACCAGATTGAGCATCGTGCTCTTCCCCGAGCCGGACGGCCCGATCACCGTGACCATCTCGCCGCGTTCGGCGTGGAAGTCGACGCCTGCGAGCGCTTCGATCACCTCCCCACCGGTGTGATACCGCTTGACCGCGTTTTCGAGCGCGACGACCGTCATTGGCTGCGCCAACGGTAGAGCGCGACGCCGCCAACGATGCTGGCCACGGCGACCGCGCCCCCGACGAGCCGAAGCGGGAGCCCGCCGGAGCCGCCGGAGCCGCTGCCTGAAGCGGCGTCGCCGCCGGGTGCCGCACCCGCGCTCGACGACACCGACGCGCCGGCCGTCAGGTCGACCCGCTGGGTGGTCGTCACGCGCTCGTTGTCAACGATGTATACGATCTCGACTGGGACCGACGACACGTTCGTGTCGGTCTGTGCCGTGAGCTCGAAGGTGGCGAACTCGCTGGCCTCGACGGCGCCGACGAAGTACTCGCCCGACGGGGCTGTGGGGCGCACGCCGTCGGCGTCGCCGATCCGGACCAGCACGGAGTCGGCGTCGGTGCTTCCCAGGTTGGCGGCGTCACCCTGGATCGTCACCCCGGAGCCGGCCTGTGAGGCTTCGAGGGCCGTGAGCCGGATCTCCCCGGGGACCCGCGTCTCCTCGTCGACGTCGACAGCGAGCGACGTGGTGTGCGTCCCGCCTGCGGCGGCGTACGTCGCGGTGAACTCCACGGTGTCGGAATCGACATCGCCGGTGTCGAACGCGGTGGTCCGGCTGGACTCGGGCGGTATGTCGTACACGAAGTTCCGGTCGAGTACCTCGCCACCCACGGCGGCGGTGATCTCGACGTCGGAGAGGTTGGTGTTGCCGAAGTTCGTGAGCGAGACTTCGGTCGTGCCGGACGCGTTCTGCGATGTGGTCGCCGACAGGTCGGCTTTCACCGTCGGTTCGGACACGTCGACGTAGACAGGGTAGGTGTACGAGTGGTAGTCGCCGTCGTCGTCTTGGACCACCAGGTTGAGGTCGAGCCGCTTTTCGCCGGGGCTCTCGAACGTGGTGGAGATCGGGATGGTGAGCGAGCCGCCGGGGGCGACCGATCCGACCTCCTCTACGCGGGCGAACTCGTCGGTCGTCTGTGGGGTCCGGACGTAGAGATCCCGGATGTCGACGGTCGTGTCGCTGTTCTCCAGGTTCGAAATCGTCGCTTCGATCGTGACCTGCTCGCCGGTGTTGGGGTCGTCGGGCGTCACCGTCACCGACGACAGTTGTACGGCCGGGTCAGCGGCCGTCACCGCGACGGCGCCCGTGCCGCCGATCAGTACGAGAAGGGCGACGAACAGTCGTGGGAGGGGGGACCAACGCATCGACCGGGCGTTCGAACTCGTCGTAGTAGATGCTACCGGTTTTCGCTCCTCGCTTGGTCGTGTTTAGTTAAGCAAATGCTGGTCGAACACCCGCCACGGGCGGGACTGGAAGGGGCTGCGCTCTCGACGAAGACGGGTGAGAC
>Ga0102939_1000687_pt1 | contig 12513 bp, 14 predicted proteins | sample SalPon2_B_H2O_MG_FD_78214 | JGI IMG/M metagenome (GOLD analysis project Ga0102939, IMG submission 78214) | Salt pond water microbial communities from South San Francisco under conditions of wetland restoration - Salt Pond MetaG R2_B_H2O_MG | ecosystem: Environmental > Aquatic > Non-marine Saline... | reverse complement strand
GCCTGGCCGACGAGACGGTGGGCGGGCGCTGAGCATGGGCGTCGCGCGCCGCATCATCCCCTGCCTTGATATCAACGCCGGCCGCGTCGTGAAGGGCGTCCAGTTTGTGGACATCCGCGATGCCGGTGATCCGGTGGAAATCGCCCGGCGCTATGACCGTGCCGGCGCGGATGAGCTGACCTTTCTGGACATCACCGCCAGCCACGAGCAGCGCGATACCCTGGTGCATACCGTCGAGGCAGTCGCCTCGGAGGTGTTCATCCCGCTGACCGTGGGCGGTGGGATCCGCTCGGTGGCGGATGTGCGCCGCATGCTTAATGCCGGGGCCGACAAGGTCTCGATCAATACCGCGGCGATCCATGATCCGGACCTGGTGAGCGAGGCCGCGGCCCGTTTCGGCTCGCAGTGCATTGTCGTGGCGGTGGACGCAAAACGCCGGGGCGGTACCGACGATGATCCGCGCTGGGAGGTGTTCACCCACGGCGGACGCCATCCCACCGGCCTGGATGCCATCGACTGGGCGCAACGCATGGCCGAGGCCGGCGCCGGCGAGCTGCTGGTGACCAGCATGGATCGCGACGGCACCCGGATCGGTTTTGACAATGCCCTCAATCGCGCCATTTCCGAGCGGGCCGGCGTGCCGCTGATCGCCTCCGGCGGGGTCGGCAACCTGCAGCATTTGGTGGATGGTGTCATCGAGGGGCGGGCCGATGCGGTGCTGGCCGCCAGCATCTTCCACTTCGGCGAGCACACCATCGCCGAGGCCAAGACCTGCATGGCCGATGCCGGCATCGAGGTGCGCTGATGGACTGGCTGGATGCGATTGCCTGGAACGCCGACGGCCTGGTGCCGGTGATTGCCCAGGACGCCGATGACGGCCGCGTGCTGATGATGGCGTGGATGAGCCCGCAGACCCTGGAGACCACGCGCCGGCTCGGCGAGGCGGTCTACTGGTCGCGATCCCGCCAGCGGCCGTGGCACAAGGGCGAGTCATCGGGCAATGTCCAGCGGGTGCGCGATATCCGGCTGGACTGCGATGGCGATACCCTGCTGTTGCAGGTCGAGCAGCGCGGCGGTGTGGCCTGCCATACCGGCCGGCGCAGCTGTTTCTACCAACGCCTGGCTGCGGAGGGCTGGCAGATCACCGATGCGGTGGAGCGCGATCCCGCCGAGCTGTATGGAGGGGGCACTCATGAGTGACGACATCCTGCGCCGCCTGGATGCGGTGCTGGCGGCGCGGCGCGGAGCGGATCCCGATAGCTCCTACGTGGCGGGGCTTCAGGCGGGCGGCATCGATCGCATCCTGCGCAAGCTTGGCGAGGAGTGCACCGAGACGGTGGTTGCGTCAAAGAACGGCGAGCGTGACGATATCGTTTATGAAACCGCGGATCTGTGGTTCCATAGCCTCGTCATGCTCTCGCATCACGGGCTTGATTCCGAGTCGGTGCTTGCCGAGCTGGAGCGCCGTTTCGGGCTCTCCGGCGTCGCCGAGAAGGCGTCCCGGAACAAACAGGGGCAGTAATGCCCATAGGCACGCACTGGAGGTAATCCGTTATGGGTCCTGGTGGAATCAGTCCCTGGTCGCTTTTGTTGATACTGGTCATTGTGCTGTTGCTGTTCGGCACCAAGAAGCTGCGCAACGTCGGCACCGATCTGGGCGGAGCGCTCAAGGGGTTCAAGAGCGCCATGAACGACGGCGAGAAGGCGGCAAAGGATAGCGACAGCAGTCAGGACGACCCGGAAAGCCTGGAGGACGGCGACGCCGGCGAGGAGGCCGCGTCCTCGACGGCCCGACGCGAGCAGGTCAAGGAAAAGGACTCGTCCGGCGGCAACGCCTGACCGCCGGGGGAACGCGTTCATGCTGGATGTCAGCTTCTGGGAGTTGCTGATCATCGGGGCGATCGCCCTGGTGGTTGTCGGCCCCGAGCGTCTGCCACGGCTGATGCGCACCCTGGGGCTGTGGGCCGGCCGCGCGCGGGCCTCGTTCCAGTCGATCCGTGACGAGGTCGAGCGCGAGGTCAATATCGACAGTGTCCAGCAGACCCGCCGCGCGGTGGACCGCGAGGCCAGCGAGGCCAAGCGCCGGGTCACCGACGCGGTGGGTCAGGCCGACCCGTCCCGCGCGGCCGGCCGTGAGACTGGCCAGTCCGGGCAGTCCAGCGAGTCCGCCGAGTCCGCGGCCACGAAGGAAACGGGGGATGACGCCCGGTGAGCGATCCGGCCAGCGACTCCAGCGCAGCGGATCCCGACCGCCCACTGCTGGCGCACCTGCTCGAGCTGCGCACGCGACTGCTGTATGCCGGCGGTTGTGTGCTGGGGTTGTTCCTGGCGGTCTATCCATTCCGCGAGCCGCTCTACACCGCACTTGCCGATCCGCTCATGGCGGTGCTGCCGCCGGGCACCTCGATGATCGCCACCCAGGTGGCCACCCCGTTCCTGATCCCGCTCAAGGTGGCACTGGCCGGCGCGTTCTTCCTGAGTGTGCCGTTCCTGCTCTACCAGCTCTGGGCGTTTGTCGCGCCGGGGCTCTACCGCCACGAAAAACGCCTGATCTGGCCGCTGGTGATCTCCAGCGTGCTGCTGTTCTATCTGGGCATGGCCTTTGCGTACTTCGTGGTCTTTCCGCTGGTCTTTCAGTTCTTTGCCTCGGCAACGCCGGATGGCGTGTCGATGATGACGGATATCGGCGAGTACCTGTCGTTCATCATGACGCTGTTCTTCGCCTTCGGGGCATCCTTCGAGGTGCCCGTCGCCACCATCCTGCTGGTGCGCAGTGGGGCCACCACGCGTGAGGCCCTGGCCGCCAAGCGCCCGTTCGTGATCGTGGCGGCGTTCACCATCGGCATGCTGCTGACGCCGCCGGATATCATCTCGCAGGTCCTGCTCGCGGTGCCGGTATGGCTGCTGTTCGAACTGGGGATCTTTTTTGCGCGCTGGTTCGAGGCGCCGGGTGATGACCGGGCGGCGGCCTCCGATGACGAGTCGTAATGCCGGGTGTCCGGCGCGGCAAAAACCTGACCTCAAGGTCAGTTCGGTTGCTGCCCGCAGGGGGTGACGCGTTTTCGTGCCCCGGTCAGGGCGCGTAAATGCCCATTGACGTTGCGTTTAGAGGGGCTGCGGGTTAACTTGCACACAAGCCGGAAACAGGCCTTCCCACCGCAGATGCCAGGTAAACTGCCATGAGTGGTCCTTTCGAACAGTCGCTCAGTCACTCCTATCTCAACGGCGCTAATGCCAACTTCATCGAAGCGCTGTACGAGAAGTACCTCGAGGATCCCGAGACGGTTGAGCCGCGCTGGCGCGAGTATTTCCGTGACCTCGAAGCGCTGGATCCCGACGGCCGTCGCGACGTGCCCCACACCCCGATCCGCGAGGCCTTCGAGGAAATCGGTCGCAGCAGCCGCCGGGGTCGGGCGCGCATCGCCAGCGAGGGCATGGATGCCATGGCGGCGCAGAAACAGGCCGCGGTCCTGCGCCTGATCAATGCCTACCGGGTGCGCGGCCACCAGCACGCCGACACCGATCCGCTGCATCTGCGCGAACGCCCGCAGGTCCCCGATCTGGATCCGGCGTTTCACGGCCTCACCGACGAGGATCTGGATACCTCGTTCAACACCGGTTCACTGGCCGCGCCCGATCGCCTCACCCTGCGCGAGATCATCGATCAGGTAAAACGCGTCTACTCGGGCAAGATCGGCTCGGAGTACATGCACATTACGGATACCGCGCAGAAGCGCTGGATCCAGGAGCGGCTCGAAAAGCCGCAGGCCCGTGCGCATCTCGGCGACGACGAGAAGAAGGCCCTGCTCAATCGCCTGACCGCCGCCGAGGGCATCGAGAAATACCTCAACAGCAAGTACGTGGGTCAGAAACGCTTCTCGCTGGAGGGCGGCGAGGCGACGCTGCCGATCCTCGACGAGATCGTCCAGCGCGGTGGCCGCGACGGGGTTGAGGAGATGGTCCTGGGCATGGCCCATCGCGGCCGGCTGAACGTGCTCATCAACCTGATGGGCAAGTCGCCGGCCGAGCTGTTCGCCGAGTTCGAGGGCGAGCATGCCCCGGAGCATGCCAGCGCCGGCGATGTGAAATACCACATGGGCTATTCATCGGACATCGACACCCCCGGCGGGCCGCTGCATCTGGCGCTTGCCTTCAACCCCTCCCACCTCGAGATCGTCAACCCGGTGGTGGAGGGCTCGGCGCGGGCGCGCATGCACCGCCACAACGACGAGGACGGTCGCTCCGTGCTGCCGGTGCTCATCCACGGCGATGCCGCCATGGCCGGTCAGGGCGTGGTCATGGAAACGCTGCAGCTCTCGCAGGCGCGGGGCTTTTACACCGGCGGCACGGTGCATCTGGTGATCAACAACCAGATCGGCTTTACCACGTCGAACCCGCTGGATACGCGCTCGACGTTCTACTGCACCGAAGTCGCCAAGATGGTTCAGGCGCCGATCTTCCATGTCAATGGCGATGATCCCGAGGCGGTGCTGTTTGTCACCCAGCTGGCGATGGACTACCGGCGCGAGTTCCACTCCGACGTGGTCATCGATCTGATCTGCTACCGCCGTCACGGCCATAACGAGGCCGACGAGCCCTCGGCCACCCAGCCGATGATGTACCAGAAGATCAAGGCCCGGCCGTCAGTGCGCAAGCTCTACGCCGATCAGCTCACCGACGAGGGCGTGATCGACCGGGATGGCGCCCGCGCCATGGAGCGCGAGTACCGGGATGCCCTGGACGCCGCCCAGGTGGTGGCGCCCGGCGCGCTCGAGGAGCAGGACAACGAGTTCACCGTCGACTGGTCGCCCTACTTTGATGCGCGCTGGGACGAGCCCGTCGATACCAGCCTGTCCGTGGACCGGATCCGCTCGCTGCAGGAAAAACTCCAGTGGCTGCCCGAGGGCTTCGAGCTCAACCCCCGCGTGGCCACGGTCATGGAAAGCCGGCGCAAGATGGCGGCCGGGGCCCTGGCCATGGACTGGGGCTTTGCCGAGACCCTGGCCTACGCCGGCCTGCTCGAGGAAGGCCACTGCGTGCGCCTGACCGGTCAGGACTCGGGCCGGGGGACGTTCTTTCATCGCAACTCGGTGCTGCATAACGCCGCCGACGGCTCGACCCACACGCCGCTCAAGACCATCCCGGCGGATCGCGACGACTTTGTGGTCATCGACTCGCTGCTCTCCGAAGAGGCGGTGCTTGGCTTCGAGTACGGCTATGCCACCGCCGATCCCCGCACGATGGTGATCTGGGAGGCGCAGTTCGGCGACTTCAGCAACGGCGCCCAGGTGCTCATCGACCAGTTCATCGCCTCGGGCGAGACCAAGTGGGGGCGGCTCTGCGGGCTCACGCTCTATCTGCCCCACGGCTACGAGGGTCAGGGCCCGGAGCATTCCTCGGCCCGCATCGAGCGTTTCCTGCAGCTCTGCGCCGAGCAGAATATCCAGGTCTGCGTGCCCTCCACGCCGGCGCAGTTCTTCCACATGATCCGCCGGCAGATGCTGCGCCACTGGCGCAAGCCGCTGGTGGTGATGACGCCCAAGAGCCTGCTGCGGCACAAGCTCTCCACCTCGGTGCTCGATGACCTGTCCGGCGGCCATTTCCAGGTGGTCATTGACGACACCGAAGGGGTGCGGCCGAGCAATGTCCAGCGCGTGGTGCTGTGCAGCGGCAAGGTCTACTACGACCTGCTCGAGGAGCGCCGCGAGCAGGGCCGCAGCGATGTCGCGCTGATCCGCATCGAGCAGCTCTACCCCTTCCCCGAGGCGCAGCTCTCGGCGTTGCTCAAGCGGCGCTACAAGACGGTGAAGTCGGTGGTCTGGTGCCAGGAAGAGCCCAAGAACCAGGGCGCGTGGTATCAGATCTATCACCACCTGACCCAGTGCATCGCCCGCGACCAGAAGCTCACCTATGCGGGCCGCGAGCCGCTGGCGTCGCCGGCGGTCGGTTACGCCAAGGTGCATTTCGAACAGCAGCGCCGCCTGGTGGCGGACGCGCTCGGCAAGGTTCATGGATAAAAAAAGAGCGAGGAGTCGATGAGCACCGAAGTCAAAGTACCGGCGCTGCCGGAGTCGGTGAGCGAGGCCACCGTTGTCACATGGCACAAGCAACCGGGCGAAGCCGTGGAGCGCGACGAGAACCTGGTCGATCTCGAGACCGACAAGGTCGTCCTCGAGGTGCCGGCCCCCGAGGACGGGGTGCTGGGGGAAATCCTCAAGCCCGAGGGCGAGACGGTCACCGCCGGTGAGGTGGTCGCGGTGCTGGGTGAAGGGACCGGCGAGGCGGCCGCCGAGGCGCCGGCCGCGGCCCCTGAGGCGGCCGAACCCGCCGCCGAGCCGGCGGGCGAGGCCCCGGCTGGCGCCGACGGCGATGTCCCGCCGCTGAGCCCGGCGGTGCGCAGCCTGATCGAGGAAAACGATCTCGATCCGCGCCGTATTACGCCCACCGGGCGCAACGGCCGACTCCTCAAGGAGGATGTCCTGCGGGCGGTGCGCGACGGCGGTGCGGGCAGTGGCGCGGCGGCACCCGCCGACCCGCCGGCCCCGGCGCCCTCCAGCGCTCCGGCGGCCAGTGCGCCGGCGGCCGCCCCGGCGGCACCGACGCCGGCGCCGGCCGCCGGCCTGCCCAGCGGCGAGCGCGAAGAGCGCCGTGTGCCGATGACGCGGCTGCGTCAGCGTATTGCCGAGCGGCTGGTGCAGGCCCAGCAGACCGCGGCCATGCTGACCACCTTCAACGAGGTCAACATGCAGCCGGTCATGGATCTGCGGGCCCGTCACAAGGACGCCTTCGTCAAGACCCACGACACCAAGCTCGGTTTCATGTCGTTCTTTGTGAAGGCGGCGGTCGAGGCGCTCAAGCGCTTCCCCAGTGTCAACGCCTCCATCGACGGCACCGACATCCTCTATCACGGCTACTACGACATCGGCATCGCCGTGTCGACGGAGCGCGGCCTGATGGTGCCGGTACTGCGCGACGCCGATCAGCTCTCGTTTGCCGAAATCGAGGCCGCCATCGCCGATTTCGGTCAGCGCGCGCAGGCCGGCAAGATCGAGATCGAGGAGCTGACCGGCGGGACGTTCACGATCACCAACGGCGGGATCTTTGGCTCCCTGGTCTCGACGCCCATCCTCAACCCGCCCCAGAGCGGCATCATGGGCATGCACAAGATCCAGGAACGGCCCATGGCCGAGAACGGTCAGGTCGTGATCCGGCCGATGATGTATCTGGCCCACTCCTACGACCATCGCATCATCGATGGCAAGGAAGCGGTCCAGTTCCTCGTCACCATCAAGGACATGCTTGAGGACCCGGCGCGTCTGCTGCTCGAGGTCTGAACCCAGCGAATTCGGGAGTCATCATGACGGATTCATACGACGTCATTGTCATCGGGGCCGGCCCGGCCGGCTATGTGGGAGCCATCCGCTGTGCCCAGCTGGGCATGCGTGTCGCGGTGATCGACGAATACCGGCGCAAGGACGGTGAGCCGTCGCTTGGCGGCACCTGCCTGAACGTCGGCTGCATTCCCTCCAAGTCACTGCTCGACTCCTCCGAGCACTATCATCGCGTCCAGTCCGAGCTGGGCCAGCACGGCATCAAGGTCGACGGCGTCAGCCTTGACGTGCCGCAGATGATCAAGCGCAAGGACAAGGTCGTGGCCGACCTGACCGGCGGCATCAAGCAGCTGTTCAAGGCCAACGACATCGAGTGGCTGCAGGGCCACGGCAAGCTGCTCGCCGACCGTCAGGTGGCGTTCAAACCGCACAAGGGCAAGGAAAAGACCCTGTCCGCGGACAACGTCATTCTGGCCACCGGCTCGCGCCCCATCGAGATCGGCGCCGCGCCCCTGACCGGCGATCGCATTGTCAGCTCCACCGGCGCGCAGGAGTTCCAGGAAGTGCCCAAGCGCCTCGGCGTGATCGGTGCCGGCGTGATCGGCCTGGAGATGGGCAGCGTCTGGAATCGGCTGGGCTCCAAGGTGGTGCTGCTCGAGGCGCAGGACTCGTTCCTCACCCCGGTGGATCAGCAGGTCGCCCGCGAGGCGAAAAAGCTCTTCGCCAAGCAGGGCCTCGAGATCCGTCAGGGCTGCCGCGTTACTGAAACCCGCGACGGCAAGAACATCAGCGTTCACTACGAGGACAAGGACGGCAAACAGCACCTGCAGGTCGATCGCCTGGTGGTCTCGGTCGGCCGTCGGCCCAATACCGACGGGCTTGCCTCGGACGATGCCGACCTGCTGACCGACGAGCGCGGCTATGTGCACGTCAACGACTACTGCGAGACCAACATCCCCGGCGTCTACGCCGTGGGTGATGTGGTGCGTGGCCCGATGCTGGCGCACAAGGGCTCGGAAGAGGGCGTGATGGTCGCCGAGCGCATGGCCGGTCATGCCGGCCACGTCAACTACGACACCATCCCGTGGGTGATCTACACCGACCCCGAGATCGCCTGGGTGGGCCGCACCGAGGCGCAGCTCAAGGCCGCCGGCATCCCCCATCGCAGCGGCACCTTCGGCTTCGGTGCCACGGGCCGGGCGCGGGCCATGGATCAGTCCGACGGGATGGTCAAGATCATCGCCCATGCCGAGACCGACCGCATCCTCGGCGTGCACATGGTCGGGCCGCAGGCCAGCGAGCTGATCGCCGAAGCCACTCTGGCCATGGAGTACGAGGCCAGCGCCGAGGACCTGGCGCGCACCATCCATGCGCATCCGACGCTGTCCGAGGCGGTCCACGAGGCGGCCCTGGCGGTGGACAAGCGCGCGATCCACAAGGCGAACTAGGGCGGCGGTCATCGGTACACCCAACATCTGGATCGGGAAAATCCTCGGTGCCCTCTTCGGGGGGCTGGCCGGGGGCTGGGTCGGCGCGCTGATCGGCCTGGTGATCGGTAACTTCTTCGACCGCGGGCTGGCCCGCAAGGCCGTCGGCGGGCTGGGCGGTGCGTTCGGTGGCGGCGGTGCCGGCCACCGGCAGATGGTCCATGCCGCGTTCTTTCGCAGTGTGTTCGTGGTCATGGGCCATGTCTGCAAGGCCGATGGTCGGGTCAGTCAGGCCGAGATCCGCATCGCCGAGCAGGTGATGACCCGCATGGACCTGAACGCCACCCAGCGTGAAGAGGCCATCAGTTACTTCAGTGCCGGGCGCGACGGCGAAGCCGACCTTGATCAGACCCTCGAGGAGTTCCGGCGTTACTGCCGCGGGCACGTCCAGCTGGTGCGGGTGTTCCTCGAGATCCAGATTCAGGCCGCCCTCGCCGACGGCAGCTTTGATGACGCCGAGCGCGACATGCTTCGGCGCATCGCCCTGGGACTGGGGCTGTCGGAGGAGGACTTCGCCCGCCTCGAGACCATGATGGGCGGGCAGGCCGCCAATCAGAGCGGCACCGAGTCCGAGCTGGAGGCGGCCTACGACACCCTGGGGGTTTCCGCTGACGCGAGCGATGCCGAGGTGAAAAAGGCGTGGCGCAAGCTCATGAGCGAGCACCACCCGGACAAGCTGGTCGCCAAGGGCCTGCCCGAGGAGATGATGCGCATCGCCAAGGAGCGCGCCCAGGACATCCAGAAGGCCTACGACACCATCAAGACCGCGCGGGGCATGCGCTGAACCCGACGGCGGCGGCCGTGGTCTGTAAGGCATGATCGCGATACGCAACACCACCACGTTCTGGGGCGCCGGCGCGCAGCTGCTGCACTGGCTGATGGCGGCCGGCATCGCCACCTCGATGGTGCTTGGCTGGGTGATGGTCAACCTGCCCCCGGGCGCGGCGCAGTTCCAGCTCTATGCCCTGCACAAAAGCCTGGGCATCACCCTGCTCGCGCTGGTGTTCCTGCGACTGATCTGGCGCTGGATCAACGTGACCCCGTCCCTGCCCGAGACCCTGCCACGGCATGAACGCTGGCTGGCCAGGGCGGGCCACCGCGGGCTGTATGCCCTGATGCTGCTGATGCCGCTGTCCGGCTACGTGATCAACTCCGCCGCGAACTTCCCGCTCAACGTGTTCGGGTTATTCCAGATCCCCAATCTGACCCCGGAGAGCGAGCCGCTCGGCGAGCTGGCGAGCTGGCTGCATCTGGCGTTTTTCTGGGGCTTCGTCGCGGTGCTCACCGCGCACATTGGTGGCGCTCTGCGTCACCACTTCGTGCTGCGCGACAACATCCTCCGGCGCATGCTGCCCGTGCGGCATGCGCCCGATGACAGGAGCCAGTCATGATTGATGACCGCCCCCGAAACCGCCGCTGCGGATGGCTGCTGGCCGCCGGCCTGGCCAGTCTTGCCAGCGCGCCGGTAACCGCCGCGACCGAGTGGTCGATTATCCACGAGGACAGCCGCCTTGGCTTTGAGGCCACCCAGCAGGGCGGTGAGTTCGAGGGCCGGTTCTAGTCCTTCAGCGCGGACATGCGCTTTGCCGCGGATGATCTGGCCGGCAGCGCCTTTGATGTACGCATCGACACCGGCAGTGTCGAGACCGGCAGCTCGCAGCGCGACTCGGCCCTGCCCGGTGAAGACTGGTTCAGCGTGGAAGCCTTCCCGCAGGCCACCTATGTGGCCGACACCATTCGGGCCACCGACGATGGCTACGCCGCCGAGGGCACGCTGACCCTGCGCAACAACAGCCACCCGGTCACGCTGACTTTCACCTGGGTGGAGGACGGCGATCGCGCCACGATGGACGGGTCGGTGGTCATCGATCGCACGCGCTTCGGCGTTGGACAGGGCGACTGGAGCGATCCCTCGGTGGCCGGCCACGAGGTGCGTGTGGTGGTGGACCTGACCCTGTCAAAGGCCGAGTAGCCACGCCACCAGCGGCGCCAGCAGCGCGGTCAGCGTGGCATTAAGCCCCATCCCCAGGCCCGCGTAGGCACCGGCCGGGTCGCTGTGCTGAAACGACCGGGCCGTGGCAATGCCATGACCCGCGACGCCCATGGCAAAGCCCTTGGCCGTGGCATCCCGCTCGCCCAGCAGGCGCATCAGCGGGATGCCGATCACCGCTGCGCTGATGCCCGCCATGATCACGAACACCGCGGTCAGCGAGGCCTCGCCGCCCAGCTTTTGCGCCACGCCGATGGCGATCGGGGTGGTGGCCGATTTGGGCATCAGCGAGAGCAGCGTTGTCGGCGTCAGCCCCAGCGCATAGCCGATGGCCACGGCACTGACGATGGCGGTGGCCGAGCCCGCGAGCAGCGCCCCCAGCAGCGCCAGCCACTGACGCCGCAGCCGCGGCAACTGCTGGTAGAGCGGGATGGCGAGGAGCACGGTGGCCGGCCCCAACAGAAAGTGCACGAACTGCGCACCCTCAAAGTAGGTGTCATAGCCCGTGTCGGTGGCCAGCAGCAGCAGCACGGTCACGGTCACCGCCACCAGCACGGGGTTGAGCAACGGAAACCGCCGCGCACGGGTGAACAGCCACTGCGCCAGCGCATAGGCCCCCACCGTGATGGTCAGCCACAGCAGGGGCTGTTCGGCCAGATAAACCCAGATCTCGAAAAGCCCCGCCATCAGGACAGATCTCCGCGGCGGCGGTTGAGCAGAAACCGCAGGGTGAGCGCTGTGACCAGCAGGCTGAGCAGCGTACTCGCGATGATCGTCACCGTTACCGCCAGCCAGCGGTCGGCGAGCAGCCCCAGATAGCTGATCACCCCGACACCGGCGGGGATGAACAACAGCGACAGGTGACCGAGCAGGGTCTCGGCAAGCCGCGCGAGCGGCGCCGGCGGGCCGCCGCGCCCCACCAGCAGTCCCACCAGCAACAGCATGCCGACTACCGGCCCGGGCACCGGGATGCCCGTGAGCCGCACCAGTACCTCGCCGGCCAGTTGCAGTGCCAGAACCAGCGCAATCACGCCCGCCATCAGTCGTTGTCCTCCAGCAGGACATCGCGGGCTTCATTGAGCCGCGATGCAAGGTAATCCGTACCGCCGCGATCCGGATGCAATCGCTGGATCAAGCGGCGATGAGCGGCCATCACGCGGTCGCGGTCGGCATCGCTGTCAACGCCGAGCATCTCCGCGGCCTCCTGCCGGCTCATGCGGCCGTTGCGTTGCGGCGGCGGGGCATCACCCGTGCCCGGCCGGTCGTCCCGACCCCGGGCGCCGGCCTCGCGACCGCGGCCGGCAAGCCGGGCGAGCAGCGGAGCAAAGCGCAGCAGCGGAGCCAGTCGCCAGATGGCCGGCAGCGCCGCGCTGACCGCCGCCACGATCCAGTTGAGCCGCCCGGTGATGGCAAGCCCCACGGCGGTCACGGCGATCGCGCCCAGGATGAACATGGGCGCGCGGGCCCGTACCCAGGCCCGGAACCGCGGCGAGAGCAAAAAGGCCAGGGCCACGATGATCAGTGCCGCGCTGACCAGCCGCATCATCGTCCCACGTCCTCCGACGGCTCGAAGCCGGCCGCGCGGTTGGCAGCCTCGATGGCGGCGCAGCGATCGCGCCAGCGCTCGACACGCTGGTCATAGAGATCGAATACACAGGGCTCGCAGCCGCTGCCGCAGCACTCGTCCAGATCCGGCTCGCGGGGC
>Ga0102939_1000684_pt1 | contig 12546 bp, 13 predicted proteins | sample SalPon2_B_H2O_MG_FD_78214 | JGI IMG/M metagenome (GOLD analysis project Ga0102939, IMG submission 78214) | Salt pond water microbial communities from South San Francisco under conditions of wetland restoration - Salt Pond MetaG R2_B_H2O_MG | ecosystem: Environmental > Aquatic > Non-marine Saline... | reverse complement strand
TGTACTTGCAAGAACAATGGTAAATCTTTCAGAGGCTTCTGCCGGCGAAAAGCTTTTAGATCCTTTCTGTGGTACTGGCGGAATCCTGATAGAGGCTGGCTTGTGTGGAATCGGAGTTTACGGTCTTGACATACAGAAAGAAATGGTTGAAGGTGGCAGGAAGAATTTACAGGAGTACGGAATCATCAGCCACGATATAAGCCAGGGAGATATCGCCGATATAGATGAGATATTTGAGGATAGCTTTGATGCAGTTGTGACAGATCTGCCGTACGGTAAGGCCTCTGTAGAGGAGGAAAAGCCTGTCGAAAAGTTCTTGGAATTTATAGAAGAATTTGAAGGAAAAACTGTTTTTATGTACAACGAAGCCTCAGTCGGAGGTTATGAGGCCGATTTCAGCGTCTATGTGCATAATAGCCTGACACGGTATATCTATATAATCTAGAAGCTTGTGGCTGGTGCCGGCAACCCTACTTCTATCTCAGGTTCCCAGTCAACTTCGATATGGGGCGAGCTATATGCCGATGAGACAGTCTGGATATCAGACTCAGTAATCTCTTCAGGTAAGTCTTCGTCATCGTATCTTTCTGTCAGATGATCTAGCGCATCGAGATGAGCAGAATCAGAGTATTCCTCACTAAGATCTAGGGTGTAATCCAGGCCATCCCAGTCATAGGACAGCTCTACAACGCCTTTCTGCCTTCCGTCTTCAGTAACCACGAAAGAATCATCTTGTCTTATTGCTCCAAGTTCATCATACGAATCAGGGCCTCTATTACCTCCCAACATAATACTGTTGTTACCCCACAGTTTAATCAACTTTTCGGCTGCTACTTTGTATTTAAAACTATCCAGCAGCAGAAATACAATATGAAAGTCTGGACAGTCGGCACCTCAAGCGCAGTACCTACCGCAGACAGAGGCCTTGCCGCCAACCTGATAGAATACAACGGTGAAAGAATACTTTTCGACTGCGGAGAAGGCACACAGAGAAGACTGATGGCCGACAAAATGGGCCTCATGAAGATTTCAAGAATATTCATCTCACACTGGCACGCAGATCATTTCTCAGGCCTCCTCGGACTTATCCAGACCATGGAAATGGAAGGCCGTGAAGAACCTCTCTACATCTACGGCCCTCCAAGAACCGAGGAATTCACCGACAGAATGCTTGATACCGGCTACTTCAACAGAAGCTACGACATATTTGTCGAAGACTTGGTTGAAGGAGATGAAATCATAGGAGAAGGATACAGAGTAAGGCCTTTCGAGGTGGAACACGGGATCAACGCTTTCGGCTTCAGTTTCGAAGAGGACAGCCAGAAGAAAGTCAACAAAGACAAGATGAGGGAGCTGGGCCTCGAACAGTCGCCGAAGATTGGAGAGCTCAAGCAGGGAGAGACTGTAGAGTTTGACGGACAGAAAATCATGCCTGAAGATATTATAGAGGAGATGCCTGGCAGAAAAATCGTTTACTCCGGGGATACCTCAAAATGCGATAACTTGATAAGCCATGCCGAAAATGCAGACGTGCTTATCCACGAAGCCACATGTCTACATGACATAATCGATGAGAGGCATGGCCATACTTCAGCTCTTCAGGCTGGAGAGATAGCGGAAGAGGCCGGCGTCGAAAAACTTGTACTGACCCATTTCTCCCGACGCTACAGGAACAAAGAAGAAATGCTGCTTCAGGAAGCCGGCGAGGTATTTGAAAACGTAGAGCTTGGTGAAGACGGCAAGAGCTTCGAAATAAAGCCTCATCGGCCTGAGAAGTAGTACTTATTTTTCTCTAGTCAGTTTCTGATCTTCACTCGGCTCGACATCTATCTCCGCATCTTCAAATTCTTCTTTTATCTCTCCTTCTTGTATTCTGTCGAGGAAGACTGCGAGAGCCGCAATCTCACTATGTGGCTGATTGCCTACAGAGATGTTGTAGTCGACATGAGTGTAAGCCCATCGTGGAACCTTCTCCGCACCAACAACAACCAGAAGATCACCGGCCTCCCCGAACTCATTCTTCAATCCATCAATCTTCTCATTTATCTTCTCGCCATACATTGTGAGATGTACCGAAAGGCCTTCGAAATCTCTAATTACTTTTTTCCAGTTCTCAGTGTATTCGATCCCCACATCGCCGCCCCAGCGATCGATTATATCTCTCTGGGAATCTAGGATACCAGTATCTTTCTCACCAGAGTAAACTATTCTGTCCGCACCCCACTGCCGGGCAGTAAGACCTACATGAGTCGAAATCCTGTCATCTCTTCCCCTGCGGTGACCCAGTCTGAGAACCGTTATCATAACTTTGAATTACTGGGATAGATTATTAAGAGCTGAGCCCAGAAACTTGTACACAATGAAAGGTGGACGTTTTACCTTCGGCCCACATGTTTCGCAACCAGTCCAGCTTTAACTTTAGCTGTTCTAAACCCTCTTATCAACTTGAAAAATTTGCAGGAGATTCTCAATGAGTATTGAAGTAGAACTACCAGACGGCTCCAGTTTAGAAGTAGACGAAAACGCAACAGTAGAAGACGTGGCCTATGAAATAGGTACTGGCCTCGGAGACGACACAGTGGCCGGAAAGATCAACGGCGAACTGGTCGCAAAAGAGGAAAAGATCAGCGACGGCGACGAAATAGAGATTGTTACAGATCAGAGCGACGAATACATCGAAGTGCTCAGACACTCCACAGCACATGTATTCGCACAGGCCCTAAAAAGAATCTATGGCGATGAAGTAAGGCTTACGATAGGACCCTGGACCGATGAAGGATTCTATTACGATATAGATGGAGTGGATCTGGATGAAGATGACTTCGAGGAGATAGAGGAAGAAATGCAGGAAATAATTGAAGAAGACCTCGACATCGAAAGAGAAAAGCTCTCCAGAGAAGAGGCAGAGGATTTCTTCGAGGACAACGAATACAAACGGGAAATCCTGGAAGAAGAGGCCTCTGAAGGAGATACTGTCTCCTTCTACAAACAGGGAGGATTCAAGGATCTGTGTAAAGGCCCTCACGTAGAGAGTACTGGAGAAGTTGGCGGCTTCAAGCTTCTGGAGATTGCAGGAGCGTACTGGAGAGGTGATGAAGAAAAAGAGATGCTGACACGTGTCTACGGTACAGCATTCCCAACACAATCAGAGCTTGAAGAATTTCTCGAGAAAAAGAGAGAGGCCGAGAAAAGAGACCACAGAAAAATCGGGAAGGAAATGGATCTTTTCTCAATTCCTGAGCACTCTCCCGGCTGCGTACACGTCCATCCGAACGGTATGAAAATCAGGAGAGAGCTGGAAGATTTCATCAGAGACAAGAACGAGAGACTAGGCTATACAGAGGTCCGTACCCCGGAGCTGAACAAGGCCGACCTCTGGAAGAAGACAGGTCACTACGAGGCCTTCAAGGAGGAAGGAGAGATGTTTGCCTGGGAGCAAAACGAGGAGGAGTACGGCCTGAAGCCTATGAACTGTGCCAACCACAGCCACATCTTCAAATCACAGGAACGCAGCTACAGAGATCTTCCAATCCGGCTTTCAGAGTTCGGAAACGTATACAGAAACGAGCAGTCCGGAGAACTCTCCGGATTGATGCGTGTACGCGGCATGACTCAGGACGACGGTCACGCATACATCAGAGACGACCAGATACAGGAAGAAGTCGAAAGAACTCTTGACATAATCGCAGAGATGTACGACGAGTTCGACTTCGACATCACCTTCAAACTTGAGACTAAGCCAGGCAAGGCACAGGGCCCGGACAACCTCTGGGAAAATGCAGAGGAATCTCTAGAGGATGCGCTGAAGGAGAAAGACGCAGAGTACGAAATCAACGAAGGCGAAGGCGCATTCTACGGGCCTAAGATTGGAGTGATGGTTGAAGATGCGATCGGCCGTGAATGGCAGCTTGGAACAGTGCAGCTTGACTTCGTGATACCACGTAACTACGGCCTCACGTACACAGGAAAGGACAACGAAGAGCATCACCCTGTTATGATTCACAGAGCCATCCTTGGATCTCTGGAGAGGTTCATGGGAGTTATGATCGAGCACTTTGAAGGAGACTTCCCGACATGGCTCGCACCGGAACAGGTTCGTATCCTGCCGGTAACCGACGAGAACGTGGATTACGCGGAAAAAGTCAAGGATGAACTCAATGACTTCAGAGTTGAGATCGAGGACCGAAGCTGGACAGTCGGTAAGAAGATCCAGGCCGCACACGACGATAACTTGCCTTACATGCTGATACTGGGCGACGACGAACAAGAAGCTGGAGAAATTTCTGTGCGGGACAGAGAGGAAAACGAGGACCGCGGATTCTCGGTCGAAGAATTCAGAGAGGCCTTAAGACAAGAGGTTGAGGAGAAGAGAATCGAGCCCGATTTCCTGCAGTAAAGGCCTTTCCAGGGTTTCACCCTAGTTTATTCTCCATTTTTCTAGATTAGAGTTAAATTTCTGGGCCATTCATATGTTTCTATGGTAGAAGAAAGAGTTACTGGGTTTGCTAAAGTTCTTGTTGATAAAGCTGCAGAGGTTGAGGAAGGAGATAACGTTTATCTATCCGCTTACTCCACCGAGGTTCTGCCGCTTTTCGATGAGGTCAGAAAAATGATAATTAAGAGAGGCGCCTATCCGCACGAGCATCTTATCTATGACTCTCAGCTTGGAAGGGCCGGTATGGATTATGACTGGCTGACAAATGCTTCTGAGGAACAGCTGAAAAATGTTTCGGAGGCTAAGAGGAAGGAACTTGAGGAAATGGATGTCTACATGTCTATTGGAGGTCGTGAAAACGAAAGAGAGCTTAATGGTGTAGCTCCTGAAAAGATTTCTCTCCGTAAAAAGGCCGCGAAAGAGCTCTCAGAGATGAGAAGCAATCTTCGATGGGTTCTTACCCGTTACCCTACAGATTCTCTGGCTCAGAACGCTGATATGCCTACAAAGGAATTCGAAGAATTTGTCTTTAGTTCAGTAGTTGATGTGGACTGGGAAGAGCTTGAAAGAAGGAATCAGGAGATCAAAGAGATTTTCGATCAAGCTGATGAAGTGAGAATTGTTTCGGAAGGAACAGACATCACTATGAGCCTTAAGGATCGAGAAGGCGTTTCTGCTGATGGAAACCACAATATTCCTGACGGTGAAGTATTCTATGCTCCTGTACGAGATAGTCTTGAAGGCCATATCGAGTTCACCTATCCAGGCGTAAAACAAGGTAACGAGGTTCGAGGAGTCAGACTCGAGTTCGAAAACGGCAAAGTAATCGATTTCAGCGCTGAAACAAATGAAGAGTACCTGCGAGAACAGCTTGAAACCGATGAAGGATCAAAATACATAGGCGAACTAGGCATCGGAACCAACAGACAGATAGACCGGTTCGTCAACGAGATAGGCTTCGACGAGAAGATCGGAGGAACCATCCATATGGCCCTGGGAAAGGCCTTTGAGGACTGCATGCCCGAAGGCGAGGAACCTAATGACTCAGCCATCCACTGGGACATTGTCAAAGACCTGAGAAGGCCTCAGGGCGATGGGGGGAAGATCATCCTTGATGGAGAAGTGGTTCAGAAAGATGGAGAATGGGTATTCTGATGAACGCTTGAGTTACGCGCCGGTTTGATTTAAAAGTTTTTGAACATCGGTGTAATGTATGACTACAGTATACGATGTAAAAGCGGAGCCTCTGATCATGGAAGTAGCAGAGGAGCTCGAAGACGACTTCGAGGCCCCAGAATGGAGTAATTTCGTTAAAACAGGACAGCACAAGGATCGAACACCGGAACAGGACAACTGGTTCCACATTCGTTCAGCAGCAATCCTGCGAAGAATCTACACAGACGGCCCGCTAGGAGTCTCCAGACTTCGAACAATCTACGGAGGCAACAAGAACAACGGACACGGCCCTGAGCACCACGCAAAGGCATCAGGAAACGTAATCCGTACTGCACTTCAAGAACTCGAAGACGCAGGCTACGTAGAGACAGAGGAAGGAGAAGGCCGAGTAATTACAGAGAAAGGTAAAAGCTTCCTCGATAACGAATCCGACGAACTATAAGGACGATGGACGAAGACGAGCTGGAGAACCTTCGCGAACAGAAAAGAAAGGAGATAGAACAACAGCAACAGTCAGAGGAAAAGGCCCTAGAAGACCAGAGAAGCCAGGTCAAACAGGAGGCCTCGAAGTACCTGACAAAGGACGCGAAGGAACGCATGGGTAACATCCGCGTTGCTCAACCAGATCTTGCTTCCAGCATCGAGGCCCAGATCGTTCGGCTTGGTCGTTCAGGCCGGGTCGAAAAGGTTACGGACGATCAGCTTAAAGATATATTGAAGTCCTTCCAGAGTGAGAAGGAGAAAAACAGTTCAGATATAAAGTTCAGGAGGTGAAAACTGTACTATGATGAAAATTCAAAGAATTTTCGTAGATACAGAAAACAAAGGAGGTGTTTTCGCATGAGTTCGAACAAGTCACTAGGAAAAAAGAAAAGGCTTTCAAAGGCCAACAAGACAGCTAAATCTGCTCCACGGTGGGTTTCACTGAAGGCATTCGGCATGGACAGAGCAATGAAGAAGTCCATCAAGCCACGTAAGAGCCGCCACTGGAGAAGAAACGACACAGACGAATAAATCTTTTTGATTCAAGATGACCCGACACACTTTCAACATCTCAAAGGCCAGAGTAGCAGGCCCGAACAAGCGTTCAAAGAAAGCCATGAGCATCCTGCGAGAGAAACTGCAGGAAGCAGAAGGAGACGTAAGTATCTCCCCGGAGCTTAACCAAGAAGTATGGCAGAAAGGAGGAAGCAATCCGCCTTCCAAGATAACAGTAGATGTTGAAAAGGTCGGAGATCAGAAAGTCGCAAGGCCTGTAGAAGAACCTCAGAGAGCGAGCACCACAGAGGAAGACCCTTCCAGAGACTACAGCGACTTAGTCGGAGGCACAGTAGGAGGGGCTAAAGACGCGATCTCCGAGATGGAGGATCCTGACTACGAGGCCCTTCTTGAAGCAGAGAAAGAAGGTAAAGACAGAAAGACACTGAAAGAGTTCATCGAAGGAAAGATGGAAGGATAAAAGATGGAACTTTCCCGTTACAACTACCTCGGCAACTCAAATATCGGCTTTTACGCCACAGTAACCAATTCTCAGGCTATTTTCCCTCCAGAGTTCAAGGAGAATGAAATCTTCGAGGCGGAAGGCGTAGAGACATATGTAGCAAGAACCCGGCTAGTAGGCCTTTTCACAGCCGGGAACTCGAACAGCATTCTCGTACCTGACGTTGTTACGGATATAGAGAAAAAGAAGATGGAAGAGGCTGGAATAGAGTTCACAGAGATCAGCGCCAAAGAGACAGCACTTGGCAATCTTGTTCTAACAAATGATAAAGGAGCAGTAATCAGCAAGGCACTGGAAGATCAGAAAGAAGAGATTGAAGAGGCCCTTGAGGTAGATGTAGAGGTAATGGATATCGCAGGAACACCAAATCCTGGAGCCTGCGGCACAGCAAACAGCAGAGGCGTACTTCTACACAGAGATACTTCAGAGGAGACAGCGGAGAAGGTTAAAGAAGTTCTAGATGTCGACTATGCTGATATCGGCACAGTTAATACAGGATCGCCTTTCGTCGGATCCGGTATACTGGCGAACGATCACGCAGTCTTGACAGGCCAGGACACTTCAGGCCCGGAAGTAGGCCGAATCGACCGCGTACTGGTCGAGAAATAGTTCCAAAGGCCTGCAAAAGTTGACTCATGTTTTTATCGCATTATTTTTACTTTTGAATCATAACGCGCTCTTTAAATTCAGGGCTCTGCCATTCTAAAATATTATGCCAAACGTACTCTGGTTCGAAAACATTACCGCAGAAGACACCTCCAAAGTCGGGGGCAAAAGCGCCAACCTCGGAGAACTACAGAACGAAGTAGACGTACCCGTACTACCAGGATTTGCCACCACAGCAGACGCCTACGAACAGTTCATGAAGGAAACCGGTCTAAAAGATACTATCGAAAACCTTCTCTCAGAGCTCGACATCGACGACGTAAACGACCTGCAAAAGAGAGGAGAAAAAATCAGAGGCCATATCCAGGACGCCGAAATGCCACGAGACCTGAGAAAGAACTTCGTTAAATCATACAGAGAACTTGAGGAGAAACTAGGAGTCGACGAGCCAAAGGTCGCAGTACGTTCAAGCGCTACAGCAGAAGACTTGCCTGGCGCATCATTCGCAGGCCAGCAGGACACTTACCTGAACGTATCCGGAGAGACCGAGCTAATCCAGAAGATCAAAGACTGTTTCGCTTCGTTGTTCACCAACAGAGCAATTTCTTACCGTGAAGACAAGGGATTTAGCCACTTCGACGTCAAGCTTTCCGCCGTAGTCCAGAAGATGGGCCGTTCCGACACAGGAGCCGCAGGAGTCATGTTCACACTGGATCCTGACAGCGGATTCGATGAAGTCCTAACGATCAACGCAGCGTACGGCCTAGGAGACCTGGTCGTCGCAGGAGAAGTCAACCCTGATGAGTTCACAGTATTCAAGAAGAACATGGGAATAATCGAGAGAAAGACCGGTGACAAAGAGATCAAACTCGTCAGAAGCGATGAAGAAGGAAAAGACAACGAAAGAGTAAAGGTACCAAAAGAAGAAAGCGAAAAATACTGCATCACCGACAACCAGGTGAAAGAGTTAGCGAAGTACGGCCTCCAGATCGAAGAACACTACGGAAAGCCTATGGACATCGAATGGGTTCTCGACGGCCAGACAAAAGAGATGTATATCGTACAGGCCAGACCGGAGACCGTCCAGGCCGAGAAAGACGAAAACGTGATCGAAAACTACAAGCTCAAAGAAGAGTCCGAAGTACTTCTCGAAGGAGAGGCCATCGGCTCCAAGATCGGAACCGGAGAGGCCCACGTACTGGACTCACCGAAACAGATCGACAAGTTCGAGGAAGGAGAAGTACTCGTAACCGACATGACCGACCCTGACTGGGAACCTATCATGAAAAAGGCCGGCGCAATCGTCACCAACAAAGGAGGCCGAACATCTCACGCAGCGATCGTATCAAGAGAACTCGGAGTTCCAGCAGTTATCGGAACAGAGACCGCGACTTCCGACCTCCACGATGGACAGGGGGTAACCATCGATGGTTCATCTTCGACAGGAAAGATCTGGGAAGGAGCGCTCGACTTCGAGATCGAGGAACACCACCTCGATAAGATACCGGAGACAGATACCGAGGTACAGATCAACATCGGAGAACCTTCCGAAGTATTCAACCTGGCCCAGCTACCGGTCGACGGAGTAGGCCTAGCAAGAGAAGAGTTCATCATTTCTTCACACGTAGGAGAACACCCTCTGCATCTGATCGAGGAGGACAGAGGCGACGAATACGTCGAAGCGTTGCGTTCCGGAATCGGAAAGATCGGGGCCGCTTTCTACCCTGACCAGGTAGTCGTAAGACTCAGCGACTTCAAGTCAGATGAGTACGCACAGCTTGAAGGAGGAGAGGACTACGAGCCTGACGAAGCCAACCCGATGCTTGGATTCAGAGGCGCCTCCCGTTACTACGACGACGAGTTCACCAAGGCCTTCGAACTGGAATGTAAGGCCCTGCGTAAATGTGTTGATGAACTCGGTCTTGACAACCTGACCGTTATGGTTCCTTTCTGCCGTACTATGGAGGAGGCCCGGAAAGTCCGTGCAAAGATGAAGGAATACGGCCTAGACCGACAAGGGGACATCGATGTTTACGTCATGGCAGAGATACCGGCCAATATCCTGCGTGCCGAGGAGTTCGCAGAGACGTTTGATGGTTTCTCGGTCGGAACCAACGACCTTACGCAACTGACTCTCGGAGTCGATAGAAACAGCGACAAACTGTCCCACGTATTCGACGAGCGAGACGATGCCGTGAAGAAATCAGTCAGAACACTGATCAACAAGGCCCATCGAAAAGATAGACATGTAGGAATCTGTGGAGACGCTCCCTCCACACACGACGACTACGCCGAGTTCCTGGTTGAATCCGGTATTGACGCGATCTCTGTCTCGCCGGACGTCGCACTGGAGACAATCATGAAGGTAGCAGATATCGAGGAGAACCTTGACGAGGACAGCTCTGTAGAAGTCAGCGTAGATGTAGAGGCCGACATCGGTAATACCGCCGGCCAGATCTACGACACATTGAACCAGCAGGGCAAGACCACCGCAAACAGGATACTGGAGACTGCATCAGGAGTAAGCTCCAAAAAAGTAAATCAGGCCCTCGGATGGCTGGCAAAAGAAGGCAAGATAGAGGTAGAGGAAGACGAAAACGGCAAAAAGTACTCACTGAGGTAAAAAAGGCCTCGAAACCAGTTTTCCTTCTTTTTTAATTCCGGATTCTACTTTATTCCAATTACCTGTCTCTCCACTTCTTCACCGTTGTGCTGAAGAACAACAGTGTAACTGCCTTCAGGAATACTGGATGTCTGGCCTTCATACACTACAGATGCAAGGCAGCTATCGACGTAGCTGGAAGGGGCCTGAGTCTCGTTTTTGGCCACAACATTTAGTCTGATCCTATCGCCAGATTTGCTGTATCTATACGATGTATCGGCGTCAGTACTGTTTACAGGATAATGTCCAGAGAAAGATAAAACATTCCCAGAGTTCAGGCTTATCTCATAGGCCGTTGTTCTATCGTAGCGGCATTCAGTTTCAAGATCAGTAAAGTTTATTTCATCCGCCGGCGTTTCAAATGCCAGAAAAACCACAGCAAGAACAGTAATTCCCGCCAAAAAAGCCCAAAAATTATTCATAACTACTCTTTGTTAGTAAAAAGTTTTAAAGTCTCTGGAGTAACAATTCCTCCAGGTGTTTCAGTGATTCGTGTGCCTAGATTTATTAACCAGAGAGGAAAAACTATTTCTAGATGTCTGACGGCAGGATAATAGGCCTTATTTCGGGTAAAGGCGGTGTAGGGAAGACCAGCTTGACAGTTAACCTAGGAGTATCCCTGAGCGACTTCGGTAAAGAGGTTACCATAGTTGACGCTGACTTCGCAGCCTCAAACCTCGGAGTATACCTGGGCCGATATGATCACCCTGTCAAGATACAGGAAGTTCTACAGGGCGACGCAGATCCTGCCTCAGCAATGTTCAGGCATCCGACCGGAGTCAAAAGCATTGTCTCGTCTAACGAGATAAACTTTGTCGAGCCGGACGTCAGTAACCTGAGAGAAGTTCTTGAACACGCAGCCTCGGAATCAGACTACGTTCTTGTAGACTGCCCTCCAGGTCTCAACTCGACTGTGGAAAACATCATGATGGCGGTAGACGAACTGATGATTGTAACAATGCCGACACAGACCTCCGGCGTCAACGCAGCACAGATAATAGAGAAAGCCAAGGAACTGCGACAACCGGTACTCGGAACCGTAGTCAACAAGGTATCGGGCGACCCGGAAATCGAACTGGTTGATCGCGAAATAGAAATGATGACAGAATCACACATCCTGCAACAGGTGCCACACGACCATACCATGCGGAAAAGCCTGTTCGAAAGCGAACCACTAGTCAACCACGAACCACTGGCAGAAGCCGCACTCGAAATAAAAGAACTAGCAGCATCGATCGACGGCCAGGAATACCAGAAACCAAAATTCGCCAAGTTCAAGAGAAAACTCAAAGGCCTCAAAAACAACCTCAAAAACTAGAAGGCCTTACCTCAATTTCTGAAATTATAGATCCATAATTCTTCTCTAATGAACTGCTTCTTCGTGCAGATCACGGCCTGACTCCGACTCAAACTCCTCACCACATACGCTGCACTCGAATCCTTCACCAGAATCAACAGAACCTTCTGATTCTTCAGTTTCTTCGCTTTCTTCAGATCGGGATTCTTCCTCTGATGCAGCTTCTCCCTCCTTTCCACTCTCTGTTTCCTTGGCCTTCACCTCATGTACCTCACCAGAGTTGATAGGCGGACGATCAAGCGAAGGCCTACCACCACCTCTACCATCATCAAGACCTCTCCTGTCGCTGCCTCCACTCTTTTTCTTCTTGACCGAGAGCGCAAGCATCATGGTGAAGATAAATATCAGGCCCAGAGCGATATTCAGCTCGCCCTGTTTCTCAACGAAGTCACCGGTCATCTCCCTTACACCTTCCACAGGAGAACCACTGCTACCGGAATCATCAGTCTCCGAAGAAGAGCCAACCGAAGACTCATCCTGCCGGCCCGAAGATTCAGAGCTCTGATCTCCAGAAGCCTCTCCTGAAAGAACAATCGAAGTCATCAAACTATCTGAAACATCTTCCTCACCTGACTCACCTGTAACAGAGAAATCCAGCTGAGGAGGATTCCCACACGGAAGATTACAGTAATCACCAGGGACATCAAGTACAATTTCAACGCTTTCACTGTCACCAGAGCTGAGAGTGTCTAACCCCGACGAAATAGTGTAGAACTGATCCTCAAGGCCTGATACCTCTAAATCAATATTTTCGATGCTCTGCTGGCCTGTATTGGAAACCTCAAGATCAAAGCTGGACTCATTGCCCT
>Ga0102939_1000683_pt1 | contig 12549 bp, 16 predicted proteins | sample SalPon2_B_H2O_MG_FD_78214 | JGI IMG/M metagenome (GOLD analysis project Ga0102939, IMG submission 78214) | Salt pond water microbial communities from South San Francisco under conditions of wetland restoration - Salt Pond MetaG R2_B_H2O_MG | ecosystem: Environmental > Aquatic > Non-marine Saline... | reverse complement strand
TCCTGTATGACTGCTACACGTGCGCGTCCTCCTTCTACCTCTGTTTCTGTATCCAGTACTGGGTTTGCTTCGTCTAGAGGCCTTCCTGATTGTATTCTGAATCTGGTGGCCCATGATTCGGCTTCTTCTTTTGTTGGTATGAGGTTGGTTTCGCATTCTTCGTGGTCTTGGTGGCCTATGAATATTGGTGTGTCTCCAATCGGTGAGTTGATGTATGCGTCCTGTATTTTTGGGTCTGAGAGCAGTATTTCTAGTACTCCGAGGCCTGAGGTGTATCTGTTTAGGATTGATGCTAGTTCTTCCATTTCGTCGTTTTCCAGTCTTACTCCCATCTGGTTTGCGACGTCTCTTAGCATGTCGCGGCCGATGTTTTGGAATACATCTCTCATTTTGTCGGGTTCTGCGAATTCTCCTTCTTGTGGGTCGTGTGAGGCCATGAAACGCCGTGCCGCGTCCAGGATGTTGTATTTTTCTTCGGATAAGTTGAATTCAGGTGGGTCTACGTGGTATACAGGCCTTGTTTTGTGAGGTACATCGTAGATTGTTATCTCTGTGTTGCTGTGTTCTAGTTCGTATCTTTCTATTTCCTCTCCTCTTTCTGGAGGTAGGGACATGAATTTTGTCAGCATGAAGTTAGGTCTTACAAGTGGGTGGAAGTATTCTCTGTATACTTCTCTTTCTCCTATGTGGTGTCCTGTTATCTCATCCTGGCTTCTCTGTATTATTTTGCATTCTTCTATTCTGTCTCTTACAGGCCTTATTACGTCTTGTATGAAGTATTTGCAGCATCTCTGTTCCTGTGGGTATCCTGTTTCCATTTTCTGTCTTAGGTGGCGTTCTTTTCTTTTTAGTTGGACGTATGCGCCTACAGGGTCCATTCTTAGTTTGTTGAAGGCTATTTTCTGTACTTCTGGGAGGTGTTCGCTGTATAGTTGGTCGCATTTTTCTGTTTTCAGGTCTTGTGATAGGTATCCTTGACGTGATATTTCCTGTATGGCATTTGCTACTTCTCTTAGAAGTTTTACCTGGTCTTTTCCGTATTCGTATTCTCTTGATTCTGCGAGTATAACTGATTCTGCGTTGGGTACCTCTTGTAGGATATTGATTACCCGTGCCATGACCTCTGGGTAGTCTTCGATGCTTGCACCGTACATTGAGCCTAACGTGTTTATCCTTACTGTTGATGTTTCTTCTTTGTATTCGTATTCGAATACTCCTTTGTTTCCCTGTGATTGTTCGACCATGGTTTTTGATACCCAGCATTATTATTCGGGGGTTCCTAAATTAAAAGATACGATGGCCGACCAACAGATTGTCAATAAGCTTGTTGACCGGGTAAACGACTTCAATAGAAGGGTTAGAGACCTTGAGGAGAAGATTAGGAATTTGAATGCCAGGGTTAACACTTTGGATGATACCTTGTTGAAGAAGACTAAGTCTCTCAACAGTGATTTTCAGGATATGAATGATGATATCTCCGAGTTGAGGGATAGAGTCGCAAATATGGAAGTTGATATTAAGGAGATCAACAGAGATAAGAGAAAGTATGTTACTTCTCAGGAGATTGAGGAGATTGAGAATTACATGGATCTTATGAATCCTATTCAGTCTTCCTTTGTGACTAAGAAGGAGGCTAAGGAGTTGGTGGAGCAGAATAAAGGCCCTAGTAAAAAAGAGATAGAGAAATTGGTTGATAGAAAGATAAAAAAGCGAGAAGAGACAAGGTAGTCATATGAATGTGAAAATTCTGACATCTAGGTCATTTGCTTTAAGGTGATTTAATAAATGGAATTCAAATTATTTGGAAGAATGAAAGATGATGAAGGATCTTCTGGGAGTTCAACTGGTTCAGATGTAGGTCAGTCTAGGTCTTCTATGGGGGAAAATCTCTCCGGTGGAAGCCTTGAGAGGACTGTCAAGAATATGTCTGATCAGGGATACTCTGAAGATGATATAATGCAGGAGCTTCAGGGCCAGTACTCTAAGCAGGAAATCCAGAGGGCAATGAACAATGCTGTTACGGATTCTGCTATGGGAGGCCAGCAGGATGATGGCCCTGAGCCTTTAACTCAGTATAGTTCACAGCAGGAAGAGGAGGCAGTAAGTCCAATGGATCAAGGATATAATCAGAACAACAATGATCAGAACATGGGTCAGCAGGAAAGTTTTCAAAATAATCAACAGCAAGGTTTTCAGAACCAACAGCCACAGCAACAACAGCAACAGCAGCCTGTTCAACAACAGCAACAGATACAGCAGCCAGGTCAAACTCAGGAACAGGATCAGGGTCAGATAGATCCTGCTGTTGAAGAATTGATTGAAACTATTGTTGCTGAGAACTTTGAGAGGGTTCGAACTGAGTTCCAGAATGTTTATGAGGAACTTAATGCGGTGGAAGAACAGCTTCAGGATCTTGATGATAGAGTCCATGATCTTGAGGTCAGAGACGATGAGGATCAGCAACAGTTTATCCAGAAGATGGATGAAGTTGAACAACATATTGATGACTATGAGTCAAGGATTGGAGGCTTGGAGAAGGCCTTCCAGCAGGTTCTACCGTCTCTTGTTGACAATGTCAGAGATTTGACAAGTCTTGTTCAGGAGATTAAGCAGGAAAGAGGTATCGAGACGGAAACAGATGTCTCAGATAATGATGTAGAAGATATGGATATGGAGAACTGGTAAAAAAGCCCAGTTCTCCTTTTTATTTTTTCTAATTTCGATCATTTCTAGGTGTTAGTTGTTGTTCTGATAACCAAAAACAGGAATATCAGTATCAGGATTGGCATTATCGCGTCTTGGAATGCAGTTCCGGTTGGAATCCAGTTGCTGACATCTACGTAGTTGAATACTACTACCAGGAAGGATATGAGGAATATTAATGCTGCTAGGATTGCTGGTCCTGAGCTTGAGTCTTCTGCGTATTCTGTGATATCATATCCTGCTACCGCCATTAATACCATCAGGCCTAGGATTCCAAATACTCCAAAGGTTATGGCTGCGGCAAATGTTGTGAATATTCCTGTGCTTCCGGATATGCCTAGTACTCCGAGGAATGCTACTCCTATGGCAATAGCGCCGTTTACTCCTTCTTCTTCACTTATCAACTCGTACTTGTTGAGGAGCCCGTAGACTACTGCGAGGATGATAAGCCAGGGGAAGAATAGGTTTAACCCCATTTCCCACATTATATCTATGATTTGGTTGAAGGCTCCCATTGGTTATCACTCTGGTCCTCCGCCGCCCATTGCTTCGAATAGGTCTGGGAGGCCTCCGCCTTCGCTATTTCCGTCATCGTCTTTCAAGGTCCACCATAGGAGTCCGAGTACCGCGATGACCCATACTAGACCTGTCTCTATCAGGTAGTTGATGAACTGGCTGATTTGGCCTAGTGCGCCTTCTCCTGCTATAACAGGGATTCCTCCTGATACTGTGAATGCGACTATCACGATTAAGGCCATGACGTATCCAAGCATTTTGTTGTCATTGCTTAGATCCATTCCTACGAATGCCAGTACTACTAGTAGGCCTAGTACTCCTACTGTTATGAGTGCTATACGGCTCATGTACTGTAGGATAAATGTCTCGTAGCCATACATCATCGTGAATCTTGATGTGTAGAATGCGAATGCTATCGCCAGTATGGCTGCGAATGTATCGTTGTTATCGTCTAGAAGTCCTATTCTTCTGATCAGGAAGAAGAATATTGTGTATGCTATAATAAATGGTAGGATGCCTGAGAACAGGCCTACTTCTGATCCGCTTTGAAGCAGTTGGCTAAATGTTGGAGGGGTTGCCACTCTGCTTATTCACCTTTTTGCTGCTGTTCGAGGTAATGTGAGATTCTTCTGTTGAGCAACCATAGTTCGCGGCCGATTATCATCAGTGCTAGCATGATGATCCATGGTGATACTAGTTGACCGAATTCTATCATGTCATAGGTCTGAGTGCTGAAGAATAGTGTCCAGATTGAGACTATTAGTGCTCCTAGTGACAGGAAGATTATGACGAATTCGTCTAGTGCGTTTTCAAGGTCGTAAAGGTATCTTCTGAATTTTTTGGTTACAAGATTTCCCATTTTTGTATCACCTATAGGCCTCCGCCCATGCCGCCCATTCCGCTTCTTCGGGACTGTATTTTTGCTAGTATGTATCCGATGACTAGGCCTAATGCGACTATGTCTGGATTGGCCATTGCTCGGTTCATTATGCTTGCTGCTGTTAATTGCATTTTTTGATTACCTCTGTGAAGTTTTACTTTCTCGTTGTTTAAATAATTAAACCACTGTTTCAGACGTTCTTGGAGGGTTGTTATCTCCTATTATTCCATTTGAGATTGAATTGTATAAGTTGTCTTCGATCTGGTCGTTGATTTTGGTTCCGCTGGTAGAGTTTATCTCCATCACGTTTACTGATCCATCGTCTTCTTTGATGTAGTCTATCGAGTAGAATCCATCTCCAAGAATTTCTGAGGCGGTATATCTCAGTATTTCCTCCTGGAAGCTCATTTCATCTGGATCCTGGTATTCTCCTCCATTGCATAAGTTGCTGGCTACACCGTCTCCCCCTGTTCTCTGTGCTCTAAATGATTCTTCTCGTGATAACCATCCTCATATCCGAATTCTCAGAGTCTGCTCCATGATCTATTTTCTCCTCGACCAAATAATCTCCTTCCAAGATATCCTCTCTATAATTAATTATTTCTTCTTCAGTTTCAACTGACTCAATACCATTTCCCAGAGATGAATTAAACCGTGGTTTAACAACAAGCTCATCTCCTTCTTTTATTTTTTCTAGAGCGTCTTCATATGAGAAATCGTCTACAGTTCCTACTCCTACAGACTCGAATACGTCTTTAGTAGCTTTTTTGTCCTCAGCTAGAACTGCAACCTGAGGGTCTCCATAAAATTCTATGCTGCTTTCATTATTTAACTCGATCATCTGCTGTATATCACTCCAGTCATCGCCTACATCAGTCCATCTCTTAGGCCTTAGATAGACTTTTGCATCCAGATCAGAAATATTTTCACCATTCAAAAGAAAATCTTCTCCGTCTCTCTCTATATCCTCGGGTGATAAGTGTTCGACATCTATATCAGAGGCCTCAAGGTTGTCTTTAACATGTTCGTAGGTCGAATCCGAGGAACTGCTCGCGAAAAATACTTTATCAGGCCTATCTTCTCCAAGATTTGGGAAACTGCTGTCATAATCGAACTCATCTATAGATGAATCTTCATGACCTGTACTATTGGGAGTCCAGGCCTCGTTGCTATTGTTGTCAAGAGGTTCGATCCAGCTCATGTTTAATTATTAAGCAGTAACAAATAAAGGCCTTTTCATTTCTGGTAAATATCTCTGAGTTTTTGGGACATCTTACTTTCGTATTCTGTATCGCTGCCCATTCTCGTTTCAAGCTGCTGGAGTTCTGACTTTATACTGCTTAATTCTGACTTTACATAGTTTAAGTCGCTTATCAGGTTCTTGCTAATATCACTTGAACTGTCTATGGATCCTGAGCTGTTGATTTCTTGTTCTATCTGGTCTACTAATTCTCCAGATTTGTTTACTTTCTCGATTGCGGTTTTCATCTGGCTTATTTCGCTTTTATCTATTTTCAGCTCTTGCTCTAGTAACTTTTCTGCTCTCTTGATATTTGCATTGATATCGCCTAGTTCTCCATCAAGTTTATTCAGGGATTTTTTGAGTTCTCTAGCGTAGTTTTGGTATGGAGTCCCAAAGTTTACTACTTTTCCTGCTCCGGGAGGTTTGTCTAGGATACCTCTTTTCACTCCTCTTTTAATGAAGCTTTTCATCATTCTGTCGTCTGAGGTAAATTTGTCCAGAGGCTTTGGCAATCTCCCAACGAATCCAAGAATCATGGCATATAGTTCTGCGGCATATACAAGTTCATCGATTTCATCCTCAAGGTGGGAGAGCTCATTCTTCTCTGCGTCTTTGATCTTTTCTAAGTCTTTCCTGATTTTTTGAACTTGTTGTCCTATAGGCCTGTTATTATTTTTCAGTTCTTGTTCTAACTTTGCAATATCCCTTTCTGAGCTCCCACTTGCTTCTGCAATGTTTTTAAATTTATGTAAATCGGCTAATAACTGGTCAACTCTTTTCTTCAAATCATGAACGCTGTTAATTTCGATCTTGCCATCGTTTATCGCATTTTCGGCTTCTACTATGGCATCGTTTAATACAACAGCGTCCTTCTCTATAGTATCTAGGATTTTGCCTTTGCCAGATTTGTCCTGTATTCTCTTCATCATGTCTAGAGCATTATCCATGCTTCTTTCAGGCCCTCTATTGTTTCCTGAGCTGGAGCCCGAAGAATTCATTTTATTTATCTCAGATGCTATCCCTCCAACGTCTTGTGCTAGTTGATTCCAATTTGTTGAAGTGCCATTATTCCCGTTTGTGTTCTGTGTGTTCTGAGCTGCATTATTGTTTCCATTATTAGTGGTTCTCGGAGTATTTCCGCCTCCGCCTCCAAGTTCGATTCCATCTAGAAGCCCTAACTGCATTATAACTGCCAAGAGGATACTTATGAGGCCTGTTGCCAGGAGTATGCCTGCGCTGAATGCTCCCAGCATCTGTGTTGTGATGAATGCTGTTACTATGGAAAGGCCTTTGATCCCGTTTGGTATGTCGTCGTCTCTTCTTCCGTAGCTGTGTCGATCTATTCTTTCTTCGAATAGTTCGAAGCCGAAGCTCAGCATGTTTTTCTGGATGAAGTAGAATCCTGCTACAGGTGCTATGAAATAAAGTACAAATCCTGAAGCTGAACTGATTTCATAGATCAGTAAGTCATTCGCGAACTGTACTAGGCTTTCTTCAAGTGTTGTTCCTCCGCCTATAGTGTCTTGTGCTGAGGCTAGAGGTATCGAGATTGTGGAAATCAGTGAGAAAAATGCTGTTTTGTTGAGTTTTTCGCCTTTCACATGGATTATTAATACTCCGTTTGTTTTTAATCCTTCCCCGTTATTTTAACCGCTTAGGAACAGATAAGCTAAGTATAGAAGTATTAGGCCTACCATTCCTACTGATATTATGCCTATACTTGCTGCCATCTGTCTTATTAGCATCCAGTAAGGCGATGCCAGAAGCATGGCAGAAATGCTTAAGGCCATCAACGTTGCTTCCTTATGCACCTTAGGTTTATTCTCACCTAGGCGGTAAGGGTTATCGTCTTCCTGTGCAAATGTCATCCTCAAGGCCTTTTTCAGTGAGAACTGTAATATTATTGTTAGAAAAGCAAAAGGAGCCAGTATCTGGAAAATCAGTTCTTCCTGTGAATCATAACTCGGTATCTCAAACCATTCCTGTGAATCAAAGTTCGAGTTAGAACCTTGATCTGGATATACAAAATCCTGTTGAGCTGAAACAAAAGTTAACGAAACTACCAAAAACAGAGATAAGGTGAGGATTTTTTTCTCATCCAAGGTCTAGGTCACCACCGCCACCAGAATCAAAGTCTCCGCCTAGATCTCCTCCGCCTGCACCCTCGTTTCTCTTATCATGCAAGTAATGAGGGAAAACGTCTTCTACCATAAAACCAACTAGAAGGCCTGTAAGGCTTACAACAATAACCTCTGATAAAAATGGCGACAAACCTGAAAAACTAGCAAAAGGCCCACTAGTATAATTCGATGTGAAATGCGCAATTAAGGTTGCTAATGAATAACCAGGTACTTTCCATTTCCAGAGGCTTTCCATAGCTATCTATTTGAGGCCTTTCTTTTTATGAATTAAGGAAAGGAAGAGAAAAATGGGGTTGTAATGTTACCTTTCTGATCCGCCTGGACCGTTGAGAGCTTGCTGTGCCTGAGCTGATGCTTGCTGCAGCTTCTTGATATGTTGGAAGATTTCTTTCAGTTCAGCTTCCTCTCTTTCTTCATCTTCTATATCTTGTTTTTCTTCCTGTTCAACACTCTGAAGAAGTTCATAGGCTTCTGTTATATCCTGTTCAATCTCTTTGATTCTCTCAAGTTCATTGGAAAGCAATTCTTCAGAGTTATTTGCACTGAAACCTCGGACGTTGCTCATCAGGTTATTGATCTGTTTGACAACTTGCATAGGAGGCTGATCAAAGTTAATATCGTTGATTTCGACTACAATTTCAGTTAGTCTCTCACTCTCTTTTATGTCTTTAAGTGCTTCTTTAAGGTCTTCTGCGGCCTTTTTTCTTTTTTCTTCTTCATCCATTCCTCTTTCATAATCTTTCTCAATTGCGCTAATAGCTTCACCTAATCCTTCTTCAAGGTCTCTTGTATCTACCATACGATTATTATGTCCGTCTCCGTTTAAATTATTATTGTCCGGTGAAGAATCGGGTTCCGTGTTTAAAGGCCCGTTGTCAGAACCGGTTCCGGAGCCTCCTGAACCTGTAGTATCGGTAGGAGTCGGTGAGCTTCCATCTGATATGTCGCTTTCTTCTATAACTCGGTCAACAGGCCTGTCAGTATACCTGTCCTGAACGCTGGTAACTGGGTCTGAGCCTCCGGAGCCTCCTAGCCCATTCATAAAGCCGTTGGCAGCGTCTGCGGCATTGCTGAGGAATCCTCCAGAACTCGAACCTCCAGATCCGCCGGAGCCTCCTCCACCTTCATTTCCATTATTATTTGATCCTGATGAAAAACCTGTTAAAGCACCTAAAAGTATAAGGCCTATGACGTATCCTCCTATCCATACTGGGGGTACTCCGAAGAATAGTGCGAGTCCTCCTCCTGCTACTGCGAGAATGAGGAAGCCAGCGAAACCTACCATAAATTAGTTTTTGTAACCTTCTTTTAATTAATCTGCGTCTTCGAACTTTCCAAGTCGTTGAAGTGTCTCCAGTATTCCCCAGGCATAGATGACTGCTTCCCAGGCACGGATGAAATCCTCTTCTTCCAGAAAATGTGTTGTGTCATCGCGGTAAGCCAAAACATTTTCCATCTGATCAACATCTCTATCAAGGCCTTCAAGCTCATCATTAAGCCTTTCAAGCCATTTCTCTGTCTCCTCTTTCAGATTTTCCTGTGTCTTGTCTAGTTCTGTCATCTGTAGGCCTCTATAAACTCCTCTTCTTTATGGGAAGTTTCTCCAATGATAATTATGCAGTGAGGAGGATTTCCAAGTTCTTTATCTGAGAACTTTCCAAGTTCTCCAAGTGTGATGTTCTGTGATTCATCGTTTGCTCTTTCGATTACTACTGCGTCCCTGTCCTCAAGTTCTTCGTTCAGGTTTACAAGTTTTTCAGCAGCTTTTTCTGCTCTGTAATTGATGTCTAAAAGGATCAGTGAGTGAAGTCCTATCTCGTCGTTTTTCTCTATGTAGTCTGTGACTGACTGTGGTGCTGCGTCTTTAGGAAGTGTAACTGTCCGGCCGAACTTGTAGACGTTGAGGCCTGTCTCCGCGATGGATGTAAAAATTGAGGGTGCATGAACAACCTCTACTTCAAGGCCTGAGTCCTCTGCTCTATGCTTGATATCGTAATGTGTTGTTGCAGTTAGAGGATCGCCTGATACCAGGAATGCTGTATCCTGTTTTTCTGCAGATTCTATTATCTTGTCTTCACGCTCTACCTTATCACGTGGAAGCTTCTCGATCTCCTGACCTGTCTCTTCCTCAACTCTTTCAAGATCAACTGTCTCTGTATTCGTATAGAACTCTGCGTAAACTTTCTCACTGTTTTCGATGGCTTCAAGGCCTTTTTCGGTTATTTCTTTGTCGTCAAGTCCGACTCCTATTAGGTAGAGCATAACCTTAACGAAGTGGCTTAAGTATTTTAATCACATCACTTGTGCCTGTGAAACAGGAAAAACTCGAGGAAAAAGTCTGTGAAACTTTCGAAGAACAAGGATTCGAAGTAGAAAAAGACGGAGATAAACTGAAGGCCTTTAGAGAGGGAGAGGAAAAAGTTCTAACTGCTTATTCTTCGGAAAAATACTCTCAAGAAGAAGTACTCAACGGGAAAAACGAAGGCATAGTCTTTGTAGATGAAGGCCTTTCTGACCTGAAGGAGGATATAGATGTCTCTATAATATATAATGAAGATGAAGGGGGGGAGTATGATCTGCCTTCATATGAACTGATCGGCGATATCGCAGTCATAAGCGAGTTGACGGTAGACGAAGATGAAGCAGTAGAAGGTATACTGGAGCATCATCCGTCTGTCAAAACCATTCTACTCAAAGAAGGAGGCCTTAATGGAGAGTTCAGAGTTGGCGATTACGAGAAACTATATGGGGATGAAACAGAGACAGTACACACGGAGTTTGGAATAAATCTAAAAGTAGATCCAACAAAAACATATTTCTCAGAAAGATTCTCAACTGAAAGAGATAGGGTTATCTCTCAGATAGATGAAGGAGAAAAAGTCCTTGTCATGTTTGCAGGAGTAGGACCTTTTGCCATAATGGCGGCGAAAAAGGCCTTGCCTGAAAAAGTAGTTGCCGTGGAGAAAAACCCTGAAGCATGCAAATATCTGAACGAAAACATCAAGCTCAACAACGCTGGAGATAAAGTAAAGGCCTTTTGCGGCGATGTTAAAGATATAGAGTATAAGGAAGAATTTGATAGAATAATAATGCCTTTACCAGGCTCTGCAGATCAATTTCTAGGCCTTGCTATCGATTTAATTTCTGATAACGGCGTTATACATTACTATCGTTTTCTAGAAGATCAAAACTGGGGGAAAATAATTTCAGAGATCGAAGAAAGTATTGGAGATAAAGAGTTTGAAATACTGGATAAAGTCTCAACTGGCGATAGAGGGCCTTCTATAGAGAGAGTTTGCGTTGATATTGAGGTTAGGAAATAAGCACTAATGGTTTTTGTTACCTATTCGTGGTAAAATAAAGGAAAGGTTTATAAATATTCTACACTGTAATTGTTGTTATAAGGTGACAACAAAAAATGGTTAGTCTAACAGGTATATGGAACGGCATCAAGTCGGCAGGTTCAACGGCATACAATGACGCTCTAGATGGGGCATCAAACGCGAATGAGGCTGTACAAACAGGCAGCTCTCCGGGAATTGAACTAAAAAGGAGGCACGTACTGGAAGGTATGGCCGGTGCTGGAGTTACTTACCTTGCAGGAAGCAATAACCTTGTAGGTAGAGGTGCTGATGCCGCAGGAAATGCGTGGGCCGAAGCAGGAGAGGCTTTCCCATATGAAATCAATTTTGGTATAAGTAGGAAAGGAGCTTCAAATAATGGCTCAACTCCTACAGATACGCCTACAGACGCTCCTGAGCAAACTGAACAACCAACAGATACTTCTAATGAAGAGCCTACAACCACAACGCCTGATGAAAGCTTTAGTTATAATGGGATTAGTGAAGCTCTTTCAGAAGGAGACAATGACACAAGACAGGCCTTCAAAGGTTACTCATTGACAGCACTCGGTGACCAGCTTGAAGATGTCAGTCTTGATGAGGCTGTAGAAAACACCAGCGACTATGAGCCAAGCGTTATGGATGCTCTTGAAGGGACTAATTACACTGATGGAGAGTTCACTCTAGGAGAGTATTCACGTAGTGTTGACCTTGTAGATGATATTGGAGCTTCAGGTGAGCTTGATCAGTACATGCAGGAACTAGATAACGACGGAGAAATCGAAGAAGCTGTCTTTGACTATATAGACGACTTGGAGAGAGTTTAACTCCCTTTTTTCTCTATTATTCGGTGAATAGAAATGATTAAACCAGAAGAACTACGCTCTTGGATGCAACAGGTAGAGGATGAAGAAACCACAGTTGAGGACTATGACTTCCTTGATAAACTGGCTCATCAAGGATCCAGCAACAATGGGAATAATGGCCTAGCAAATGCCGGGGCATATCTAGCTATACATAGGAATGGTTCAGGTCTTGAAGTTGATGAAGAGCTTGTAGATGAGCTTGATCGAAGACAGGCAAACAATGGTCATGCTGGAGAAAATAGGTTCTCTAACATAGTTTATCAGCCTACATCAGAAAAGAGAGAAGGAAAAACTCTCTATGATAGAGGAATAGATGGCCATCAGGTTCTAAATAACTTGATAGCAGAGTTCGAATCAAGTATTGAATCAGATTCGTTACCTTCTGATAATGAAAGTATACTTAAAGATAATAATCAAAATCAAACATCCAATAATTCGAAAGGAGGTGACAATACAATGACAGACGACGCATTTGACAACCAATTACGTACTCTCGCAGGAAAGATGAATGAAATGGACGAGTACTCTACAGAAGTAGTTCATGCAGCAGCAAGACTTGAGAGGCAAGAAGGAAGTACCCTCGATGCAGCAGCTGAACTTATTGATGAGTATAGAGAAACAGGTATTGATGTTCAGAGAGGAGTTCAGAGCTGGATGGACGAACAGAAAGGAAAGCTTCAGGGAGTTAATTCTGCGCTTCAAGGTACAAAGGATGATCTCGATGATTTCGAAAATGAGTACTTGAGTGGAGATTATGGAATTTCTGACTCCGCCAAAGACGCATTCTCTGATGCTGCAGGTTACGACATCACTTAGAATCCTTGACTAATTTATCTCCTTTTTCTTTTAATTTTGGTTT
>Ga0102939_1000682_pt1 | contig 12552 bp, 15 predicted proteins | sample SalPon2_B_H2O_MG_FD_78214 | JGI IMG/M metagenome (GOLD analysis project Ga0102939, IMG submission 78214) | Salt pond water microbial communities from South San Francisco under conditions of wetland restoration - Salt Pond MetaG R2_B_H2O_MG | ecosystem: Environmental > Aquatic > Non-marine Saline... | reverse complement strand
AGAGGAAGCATTGAACGATTACAGCGGTTACAGGGATGGCCACGAACTGTTCGAAGCCTACGGATTTAACTTGCCGTTGACCAAGGTTGAGGATGCGCCGGGACCTGCACAGGAAGCAGGAGGCAAAGTCGGATACCCATGCGTACTCAAAATCGACTCACCAGACATCACACACAAAACAGAGATAGGAGGAGTCAAACCTGGAATACAAGGAAGAGAAGAACTACGAGAAAACTTCCTCCAAATAGTCGACAATGTCCACGAACACCGACCCGGAAGCCAAATCAACGGAATCATCATACAAGAAATGATCGACGGACTAGAAGTCGCACTAGGAATGAAAAGAGACCCACAATTCGGACCCATGATCCTAATCGGCCTAGGAGGAATCTACATAGAAGCACTACACGACATAAGCTTCGGAATAGCACCAATAAGCGAAGAAGAAGCAGAACAAATGATTGACGAATTGGAGAGTTCAGAATTGTTCAAAGGAATTCGGGGAGAAGAAAGCCACATGGAGCCAGTAAAAGATGCGATAATTCGGCTAGGCGAGTTAGCAATGAATCACGAACAAATTCAGGAGATCGATATCAATCCATTCCTTGTGAAAGGAGACAAAGGATATGTCGCAGACATAGAGATAGAACTCGAATAGGAGCCCTATTTAGAATCCTCTCATTTAGGATTGAATTCAAAATTAAATGAAGTTAAATGAAAGTCATAATTGAAATTTGATGCAAATCCAGATATCCTCTTTTTTCGTATCTTAGAGGCTCTATGTCCATTTTGTTATTATGCTGAATTGAATGAAAATTGAATGAATTTCTAGGTAGAGTAAAATGAATCTGAAAATGGGCTTTTTAGCGCTAAGAGCGTCTCTGTGGTTGCTTCATTTTTAGTGCTATCAGACTCTTAATTGGTATTTGGTGTTCTTACCGCTACCTTCCTTTCTAATCAGTCCTCGATTTACCATTTCATTTAGATCGTTGTAAGCAGTCGCTCTGGACACCTCGAACATCTCCCTATACTTGGAATTATTGATGGGGTTATTTCTGTGAGCGTACTTTAGAGCCTTTACCTGTCTTTCGTTGAGGTCTTCTGGTGGTTCAAAAGGTAGTTCCTCCATTAATAGTTCTACTTTAAATCTATTATCTTCTATTTGGAAAAGAGGTTCTGGGAGTGATGCTGTTTCCATTCCAAGTTTCATTCTTTTCATACCTGTCCCCATTTTTTCTGCTAAATCTGCATCATCCATTATCTCTGCTAGTTTTGGGTTTCTTCTTATAGATCTCCCTTCAAGCTTTTCTATTGCAAGATTGGTTGGGGGAGTTCCTGGACTATCTACCATTATCTTATCAGGAAATATGTCTATATTTATACTTTCACCTCTTCTATGGTAGTCTCTATGCATAACAGCATTTGCTATTGATTCTCTTATTACTTTGCTTGGTATGACTGGTTTCTGTGATCTTTCTGGTTCACTGAAGTCTACTGTACTTTTTATGTGGGTCTTTACGAATTCTGTCGCCTTTTTAATTGCTCTTGGTATTGGTTCTCTTATTTTGTCTCTAGCTAGAACTGTTACTCTTTCTTCGCTTGCAAAGTTTCCACATATGATTTCAGCTTGTGAGAAATATTTTCGAGGACTCTTAGAGAACATTAGGATGGCTGCATTATTTAAAAGGAATTTACTATCGTCTTCAATTGCTAAACCTAAATCAATCAGTTTATTCTTGGGATCGAAATTTTTTGGATCAATTTTATTGTCATTTAATTTGTCTTCACAGAATTCAAAGAACAGTTCTTCGTCAAAATCTTGTTCAAAATTAAATTCTCTATTAATTTTCTGATCAAAGCTTACTTCGCCTCTGTCTTCTAGTCTCGCTACTACTTCTTCTCTTGATAGTTTTCTTTTACTACTTCCTTCCTTCTCGTAAAATCCATCTGGTGCTCTATGGAAACCTCCTGTGTCTTTAATTTCAACTACAAGGATATCTCCATCCACGATTTCTGTTTCATAATTAATCTTAGGCTCCAAATCTGTGGCTGCGTCTTCAACCATGGCTTTCTGATTATTAATCTGCTCTTTAGATAGTTCAATAACTTCATTAGAGTTATTTACTCCTATTAGTATCTTTCCGCCTCCTGAATTAGATAATGCTGACATTTCTGATTGAAGGCCTCCTGCTTTAGTTTTAAACTCTATTCTATTACTTTCTGGTTCTTCTAGAATTCTGCAATCTTCCTCATCAGAGTGAGATATCATTTCTTCTATTTCGCTATTGTCCATATGGATAGATTCGGAGCTTAATAGTTTAATTTATGGTCTTTTCCTATGAATTTTTTAGGTTATGTCGTATTCTCGTCCTTAAATTTACTCTGTTTGTTCGGTGTCTTTTGTTTGGTATTTCGGTTTTTTGTTGTGTGAGTCTACTCCTTTTTGGAAGGCTGTTGTGATCAATCCTCCTCTTATTCCGTCGGTTATTCCTTTCATGTCTAGTTGGCCGGGTATGTAGGTTGTTGAGTATTGTGCTGCTTCTCCTAGTCCTCCGGCTGTGGCGCCGCCTATTATCATTGCTGCGTATTTTCCGAAGCCGTCTTCTTCGCCATCGGTGAATTTGTCGTATAGTTGTTCTGTGGTGAGTGATCCGAATATTCCCAGTGCGTGGTGGCCTACTCTGTCTATTTTTTCTCCGTTTTCTGCTATCATTTCTAGCATTGCTGTGTCTCCTTGAAGTGCTTGGTCTATTGCTGCAAATCCTGCTAGACTTCCTGATGCTGCCCAGGCTGCAGGTTTTCCATATTCCTTAAGGTAGTCTTTAGCTTCTCTCATTTTCTACAACTATCTAAACAGGCCGCACCAAGTATTAAATTTTCTACCGAACGGTAAACAACTTTTAAACAATTAGTATGGCTTGTGGTGTTATGAGTGATGCTCAGCTAGAGGAATCAAGTTTGGATAATTGGGTAGAAGAGTTGAATGAGGCGCCTTCTAATCCTGTTGAGGCTGATGATCCTACAGAGTTTACTGCTGCTGTTTGGAATAGGTATGGTGGTGGGTATGATACCTCCGAGATCAGAGACTTAACTTTAGAAGTATCTGAAAACTGGGAGAGACTAGGTTATGAAGAACTAGGAGAGCGAATAAGTATCCTTGAGGATTCTGAAAAGGAATTTGTTTACGGAGAAGGTGTTTGAAGTGTTTGAGGAAGATGTTGATCATTATTATGGCGGTGTTTCTGTTGATGATGCTATCAGTTTTATGGAATGTCAGGATGATATTAAGCACGATGCTGCTGTCAGAGTTAATCCTTCTTTTGAGAATTTTCAAGGGCCTTATCCGGAGTGGATGAGGATAGATTCTGGTGAAGCTGTCCAGTTTCTCAATTATTTGAACTCGCTAGAAACTGAAGGTGGTTTTTCGGTTTCTCATCCTGAATCTATGCTGGAGAATTGTGGAAATCAACCCTTCGAATATGAACTGGTTCTATGGCCTGAAGAAGTATCTAGCACCGTTGCCGACAATGGAGCCAGTGAAAAAGCCAGCCTAAAATATGGTTTAATTGTTTATGGTGCAAGAGATGAGCTACCTCATAATGGCCCTGTACCTGTTTACAGTCTCTCAGGATACGAAACAGAAGTTCTACCCTCATCGCAAGTTGATGAAAGAGTTGAAGCTTACCTGGGAGGGCCTGATTCAGTTTGACCGGATTATTTATGTTTTTAGTCGGTAATTTGGTGTTGTGAAAGGTATATTCGTAAATACAACTTTGAAACGGAATCAGGGTGCTACTGATTTCGGTTATTATATTGATTCAGATAGGACTCCTTCTTCAGGTACTGAGGTTGAGGATATGGTAGAAGAGGATGAGGCTTATGCTGTTGAGATTTTTCGTGTTCTGGATGGAAATGTTCATATCAGATTGAGTTCTGAGAATAGGAGGGTTGTTGCTGAGCTTCAGGATGAGGCAGGTAAAAGAAGTAGGGGACTGGATAGGATGATCTACCAGAAAACTGGAGATCCTATAGTTCCTCATTTTTACGAAGAAAAAGAGGACAGAAATAGACAGTTGACGGCCTTGGCCGAATACGCTCTAGATCACGGCAATTTTAGAGGAATAGAAGTTGAAGATGTAGATTGGGATGATCTTATGCGTGATGAAAACTATTCTAGAATGTAAGTTACTCCGGCTCAGACTAGTTTGTATTCCTATCCTGTTTTCCATTTTAGGAGGATTATTGAATTTTACGCTCTTGCTTTTCTGAGGTTATTCAATTGTTTTTCTTCAAGCTGGATTTTTCCGATGTTATATTTTCCGCTTCCTTCTCCGTGGCAGTCGCTTCCACCAGTCTTGATCAAATTGTATTCTTCTGCCAACTCTTCTACTTCTGCTTGAATTGTCTCTGCAATCTTTTCTGAGTCTTCCATACCTCTCTCCTCTTGTAGGTATTCGGCGAAGCTGATGTCGAATCCATCCTCTATTTTGTGTTTGTAAGTGTACCAGACTTCTAGGCCATCTATTCCGTACTCTGCTAACTGTCCGACTAGATTTTCCGCCTCTGTGTAAGGTAGATCTCTTCCTGGGTGTGAAAGAGAGGCTACACCGCCGCTATCATGTATTGCCGCTATAACTTCTTCAGCACCGAGTTTTTCTGTTTCAACATAGTAATCAGTGTTAGCTTCCTCTCCTATATACTTTTCAAATGCTTCGTTAACTGAATCTGCTATTCCTGCTTTTTCCAAGGCCATTCCTAGGTGAGGTCTTCCTACTGTTCCGTTAGCATGATATTTTATGTCTTTTTCATAATCTAAATCCAAGTTTTCTCCTTCGTTAACTCTTTCTACCATTTCCTGCATTCTTTCTTCTCTGTTCTCTCCCATCTGATCGAATAAATCCTGCAAACTTGGATCTTCAGGATCTAGAAAGTAACCTAAAATCTCTATACTCGTTCCATTTACTTCACATTTGATCTCGGCACCGGTAATAACCTCTACACCATTAATCACTTGAGAACCTGCATTCAGTTTAGGATTGATTGTATCGTGATCTGTAATAGCAATAGTATCTAAATCGACTTCTTTCTTTTTAGCCTGTTCTACTCTTTCTTCAACAGTATTTTCACCATCGCTGGCTTCTGTGTGTAGTTGTAGGTCGGCTACCACAGAATCATTTTTAGGTGGAAAAAGGTTAAACTTCCTTTGTCTAATCTAATTTTCCTGAGCGATGGTTGTCAGCATCGATAATAATGGTTTATTTTGTATCTTTTGAGCTTTCTTCAGGCTCTGAGCCCTGGTTTTTCCCGTTTAAATTCGTTTTTTTATGACATTATTTATATCAGTGAAACCTCCAAATTTGAAGTATGCCGGGATATATCCAAGGTGTTATAGAGAAACAGATGGGTATTGGTAAATGGGAGTTTTTGTCGAGAATAGAACCTTTTACAGGCAGCCAAGGAAATTTTAAGTACATGGCATTTGGCATGAAGCGTTTTAGATTTCTTGAACCTTTTCCACATGATAGAGGATTTCCCGAAGATCTTTCACTACAATCGAAGGCTGTAATTTCTCTAAATGAATATAGGCAACATTTGGATGAACCTATCGCTGAATTTGAATGTGGTTTAAAGAAAAGGAGGACAGTTCTGTTATCTGATATAAAGGATATTGACTGGGATAAGGGCATTTCCGACGAGAATTTACAAAGATTAAGAGAAGAGTATGATTCAAAAGAGGAATATCACGAGGGTGATTATCGGAATCTTGAGGTTTTCGAACTAACTGATTCAGAAGGAAACAGTCTTTCCGAAAAAAATCTTAGCTGGTACAGAAAGGAAGATATAACTGATGAAATGATTTCTTCTCTTGTAGCAGGAGATACTATCGATTTTAGAAACAGGAAAGTAAGTTTAGAGAGGAAATCAAGAAGAGAACTACTCCCTGAAAGTTGGTTTAAACTCCTTGATTTGTTAGACATATTCCATGAAGACCATGAAATTAGGTTTGTTTTCGGTTGGCATCATTAACCTGATCTGAACCACTATCTCTACTTTCGTCCTGGCCGAATCCTGCTGAGAGTATCCGTGTTAGTGCTTCTTCGGCTGTTTCGTTTGAATCTTGGACTTTGTCTTCTGGTAGTTCGAGGACCAGTCCTGAGGTTATGTTGGGTGCTGTTGGAAGGAAGATAAGTTTTCTGCCGTCTTCTGTCTCGTTGCCGGTGTTGAAACCAGTCATTCTGATGCCGCCGTGATTTACCTTTACCGGTTTTGATAGATCTTCTGCTCCGCTGAGCACTGTTTCTGTTGTGACTTTGGTTATGTTGTATACTGATCCTAGGAATGGTATGCGGTCGAAGATGTTGTCGAGCAGTTTTTCTAGTTGAAATCCTTGGTCTGTTCTTACTATTCTTCCTGCGGCTGTTACGAGGAATCCTCCGAATATTAGGAGAATTGTTAGTTTGAATGTCTGATCCAGATAGTATGCTAAGACTCCATTGTTTGCTATCATGTCTGGGAAGAGTGATGAGATGTTGAAGTACTGGTTTCCTGGTATTGCTGCTAGCTTATCGAATAGCCAGCCTACCACAAGAAGCACAGCCAGTACTGGAAGTAATACTATCGTTCCTGATACTGCAGGTTTCTTCGAATCACCTATCTTAGACGAGAAACTGCTTACAAGTTCTGAACGGTTTTGCTGGTAGTATTGAAATTTTTCCCGGTGTTCTCTGCTTTTTTCTATTCCCTGTTCAAGCATTTTCTGAGTTCCTTTCTCCAGATGCTTTCGACCTTCACTAAAATGATTCTGAGTATTCTTCTCTCCCTCCTCTCCCATGCCTTTTCAACTAAGATTCGCTTCTTATTACTCTACCTGTTGTATAGTGGAACAATTATATCCGTAATCTAACATGCTACACATGTGGACCTTGAAATCTCAGACTCCAACATCATCCTAGCCTGGGCAGTAACCACCTTCCTCGGCTGGATAATAACAGCGTTAGGATACAGGATCCCTCTAATGCCATCAACAATAATATTCATCTGGGCAGGACTAATGGCAGTTCTCATAATACCGACAGCTCTCAAATACTATAGAGACGACTCCAACAAACTGTTCAACATCTGGGCGATACTAACTGTTGTTTTACTGGTTCAGAACTACTTTACACCTGGTCTACAGATTTTCAGCTACTATACAATCTGGATGATAGGAGTAGCGGCTGCCTATTACTACACATACAGTAAGATTCCGCCTCTTTCTAAGAAAACTTATTTATACGGCGCAGCACTAAATTTGGCCGCAATTCCACTGATTTACTTGATGCCTCTGCAGTACTTTGCTGTTTTAGCTGGTTTGGTTCAGGCTGGACCGGTTTTCTATGACTGGTACAAGGTTCACAGGTAACCCACCCATTTTTCAGTTATACCCAACAACTTCAACTTCTATGGCAGACAAGGAAGAAGCACTGAATCTTCACAACAAAAAACCTGGAAAAATCTCAGTAGAACCAAGTATAGAAATAAACTCACGACACGACCTAGAACTAGTATACACCCCAGGCGTAGCAGAACCCTGCAAAAAAATATCTGAAGACAAAGAAAATGCATACAGTTACACTTCCAAAGGAAACCTGGTGGCGGTAGTAAGCGATGGATCAGCAGTTCTCGGCCTAGGTGACATAGGTGCAGAAGCCTCGATGCCTGTCATGGAAGGAAAAGCTAACCTCATGAAAAAATTCGGAGATGTCGACGGATTCCCTATCTGCATCAACGCAGACTCAGCCGAAGATATAATCGAACATGTGGAAAGAGAAGCACCGACTTTCGGAGCAGTAAACTTAGAAGACATTAAGGCGCCTCGATGCTTCAAAGCAGAAGAAGAACTGAAAGAAAGACTTGATATACCGGTTTTCCACGATGATCAGCATGGAACAGCCATAGTAGTAGGAGCAGCACTCCAAAACGCACTAGAACTAGCAGAAAAAGAACTAGCAGGTTCCAGGATAGTAATTTCTGGAGCAGGAGCAGCAGGAATAGCAGTAGCCAACTTCCTCATTGAAGCAGGAGCACAAGAAATAGTACCACTAGACTCATCAGGAATACTCAGAACAGATGATGAAAACAGTTACAAAGCGGACTTAGCCCAGAGAACACAAGCATCAAACGAGCAAGGCAATCTAGAAGAAGCAATGAAAGATGCTGATGTATTTATTGGGCTATCTGCGCCAGGGATAGTATCAAAAGAAATGGTGGAGTCCATGGCAGAAGACCCGATAGTCTTCGCATTGGCAAATCCAGAACCAGAAATTCTACCGCCAGATGCGAAAGAGGCGGGAGCATTCATCACAGCAACAGGAAGAAGCGACTTTGACAACCAGGTAAACAACTCCCTGGCATTCCCAGGAATCTTCAGAGGAGCTTTGGATGCACAAGCCGACGAAATAACTGAAGAAATGAAATTGGCGGCATCGGATGTAATTAGAAACTTTATAGAACCTGAAAAAGACAAGATTGTGCCTGAGACACTGGATCAGGAACTGGCGATGGAGATCGCTGAGGCGGTTAGGGAGCAAGCTAATTAGCTTCCTCTAAGTATGTAGTCTAGTCTATTCTATCATTTAATTTTTCTCTAGCTTCTCTGCCTGCGTCTAGTGAAGTGTCTAATGCTGTTTTTAGGCTTTCCTGCTTTTCTTTATCCATTCTGAATAGGATTCCTGTTTCTTCTAACTGATAGAGCGCACTTGCTACCTCGATTTGGAGGTTAGCTCTATTACTTTTCACCTCAGAATTTGTTACAGGTCTCTGAAGTAATTCTTCTAATCCGGTCTGGAATTGGCTTGGCTCCATTATCATTGTCGATTCCATTGTTTGGTAGCCTGCTCTCAATCTTATATCATCGTATTCTCACCAAGCATCGTCATAGCTGTTCATTGTTTCTGCTATGTCTTTAATACGCTCTTCAGCAGGGTTATCAGTTGATAGAAATTCGCTCACATATTCCTTATCAAAATCCCTTGACATCAATTTAAATTATGAACTCAACTTTTATGTCAAATTTGCCTATCTTTTTGACTTTTCTGTCAAATATTTAATCCATGGATCAAGAAGTAAAACAAAATTACATTGAAGCTGGAAAAATAGTCCAGAAAGCCCGTGAGAAAGCTAGAGAGGTAGCAACTGAAGGAACTAACTTCAAAAATATTGCAGAAGAAATAGAGGGTTTAATCAGGGATGAAGGTTTTCAACCAGCTTTTCCGGTTAATTTATCGGTTAATGAGGAGGCAGCTCATTATTCTCCGGGGAAATCTGAGGAAAGGGTTTTGAAGGCTTCGGATGTGTTGAAGATTGATATTGGCGTTCATTCTAATGGTTATATTGCTGATACTGCTTTGACAGTTAATCCGTCAGGAGAACACAGTGACATGATTGAAACTAATCAGAAAGTGCTTGAAGCAGCCTTAGATTTTATCGAGCCAGGTAAGACTGTGGGAGAGCTTGGTACATATATCCATAATCAGGTTCCGGATGAGTACAGTGTTGTTAGAAATCTGACTGGCCACTCTTTGGATAAGTTTACTCAGCACGCTGGCCTTTCTATCCCCAATATCCGTAATTCGGATAAAACTGTATTTGAGAAGGGCGATGCAGTAGCTATAGAGCCTTTCCTGACTACAGGCAGCGGCAAGATCAAGGAAGGTAAAAAAGGAAATATCTATCTTCATCAAGGAGGAAATGTAAGAGGTAGAGCCGGTAGAAAACTGTTGAAGAAGATCAAAAATTATAATGGTCTTCCATTTAGTTCTCGTTGGCTTGATATGTCTGGAAGGGAAAAAATGGCTTTGAAAAAACTGGTTCAGAGTGGCGCTGTCAAGCATTACCCTGTTCTGAAGGAAGTCGATGGAGGGGTTGTTTCTCAAGCTGAGCACACAGTTCTTGTCGGGGCTGATGACGGCGATAATATCGTGACGACTAGGAGATAGAGCATGTTTCTGGATCGTCTATTCTGTTTAGTGTAATCAGTATTATGCTTATTCCTATAATTCTCCAGAGATTACCGTGGAAGGGGGTTAATGCCAGGGTTGTGCTAACTCCAAGTAAGGGTATAAGTCCTGCTCCGCAGGCACTGCACATTCCTACTAGTGCGCTTGGTGTTAAAGCGGTTAGGTATCCTGAGCTCTTTATTCCTGATACTCTGATGGTTCTGTAAGTAGTGGATACGAGAATTCCGGTTAGGAGAGAGTATGATGACAGTAGAAATAAACCTGCTATTCCTGAGTCATATATTAATCCTTGAATGAGGGTCTGTAGGGCTATTAAAGGATATTTTCCGCCATAACCTATCATTTGAAGGCTGTAACTGGGAAAAGAAATAAATAACATAAAAATAAGAATCAGCAGGCTTGAGGAAAGAGTTAGGAGAGCTCTTCCTCTTTTGAAGCTGTTTATGACTGCTTTTGTTAACTTCATTGTTCTATTGCCGATTTGAATGCAGAGTATGGTTGCGCCTATGATTACTTCTGATTCTCCACTTTCTCTGTCATATATTAAGAAGGATGGTGTTGCAGCGACAAACTTCCTTCCGCCTTCTGTCGTGTAGTTAAATCCTTGTCCTTCCTCTGCATCACTCTGAACTTTGCTCTGCGATTTCTGATTGTCATAACAGACCTCAAAGTCTTCCTGATCTATATCTAGTTCGCTGACTATATCTTTTATCTCTGAGTCTACGTTTGCGCCATTGATACTTCTTTGATTTTCATATAAGGTTTGTTTGAATGTCCAAAACTCTTCTGCACTTTGTCCTTGAATGCATTCTGAAGCGATGGCTGCATCTCTGCCCCAGCCAGCCAAACGGAAGTGCTTGTAGAAGTACTGAACCTCTCCTTCATTAATATGGTTCTCCACTAGGTCCGGGAATGTCTTCCTATTATGTCTTCCACAATAGCCACAAGCATAATCCTCATAAGAAACTATAACGGTGTCAGCATCAGGGCTACCTGCATATGAGGTGCCTTCTAGATCAACTTCGCCACCTTCCCACGAAAAGCTCATATCGCTGGTGCCGTTTCCTGCCTCATCTATAGACACAGAGGCAAGACTGTCTTCTGAGCCATCTGAATCACCATTCCCTTCACTAGGCTGCAGTTCGCCAGCAAATACTCCTGCAGTCAGTCCTGCAGCAAATCCAATTGAAAGACCAACAATAAAAACTCCAGCAATTGCTGATCGGGTGCTGAGAGAGATAGTATCTGAATCAGATTTTTCATCTCTTGATTTAGACAATTTTAAATCCTCTTTAGTATCTTTTTCCTCTTCATTTTCATCGTGCATTTGGCTTTCATGTACGTGGAGTCCTCTTTCTGAGTCGAATTCTTCTCCACATTCTTCGCATTCGTAGCTCATATATTATATGTTAAAGAACGAGTGTGAATAAAAGAAATGGTGGTTTTTTCTTGGAGAGTTTGTTTTTGTAAAATTTTGTTTATAAAAACTGCTGCTGGATTACTGTTCCGTCAGTGAAAAGTTTAGAAAATGAAACGGGTGAAGAAAGAGTAGAATTGGCAGATTACGCCAAAACAACCGATCAGGAATGGGTTTACCGGTCAGATTACCGTGATCATCCTACTAAAGCAGTGGCAGTGCTTGTTTATGGAGAAAGTAGCGAAGACTTTTGGATACAGCAAAGAGCTCCTGGAAAATGTAAATCGGGTTACTGGGAGATAGTGGCAGGAAGCCAGTCAATAGATCATGAAGATTCGGAACAGGCTGCCGAAGAAGAGGTTTTGGAGGAATTGTTTGGTTACGGGTCTTCTCCAGACTATCTGGAATTGGACTATCTGGGACAGGTCCATAAAGAGACTGAAAACCCGCAAGTAATCGATGTATATGAATTTGAGTCTGGTAGAACAGACTTTCCTGGTTCAGAGGAGGTTGAAAGAGGAGAATTTGTTGAAATAGAAGACTTGGAGGACATAAAAGATCTTAGGGATTTTACCGACTGTACAGAATATGTTTTAAGAAGTCTGGATTCTTTGGAGAATATAGATCCGAGGTTAAAGAAGATATCGGACTGGTTTTAGAGAAAGGAAGAAAGAAATGAAAAAGTTTTTAGGCGTAGTAGTCCGGCTTATCGTCTTCCTGCTGATCGATGTCGTTCATCTTCTTGGTCATTTCACGGTACATCTGAAGGTTATCTTCTGTAGCCGTACCGTTTACATCTTCCAGTGCTTCCTCAAAGTCTGCCATCGTAGCTTCCTTGGAGTCAGGATTGTTTCTTAATGCGTTCATTCCTGCTTCCCTACATACGCTTTCTATGTCCGATCCGACATATTTCTCTGTCCTTGAAGCTAAGTCATCGAGATCAATATCGTCTGCCAATGGCATTTTCTCTGTGTGTACTTCAAAAATCTTTCTGCGTGCTTCTTCGTCTGGTGTTTCTACTTCTATGTTTCTGTCGATTCTTCCTGGCCGCATGATTGCTGGGTCGATCATGTCGGGGCGGTTGGTTGCTGCTATGACTGTTACTCCTTTTAGGGATTCGATTCCGTCTAGTTCTGT
>Ga0102939_1000681_pt1 | contig 12569 bp, 14 predicted proteins | sample SalPon2_B_H2O_MG_FD_78214 | JGI IMG/M metagenome (GOLD analysis project Ga0102939, IMG submission 78214) | Salt pond water microbial communities from South San Francisco under conditions of wetland restoration - Salt Pond MetaG R2_B_H2O_MG | ecosystem: Environmental > Aquatic > Non-marine Saline... | reverse complement strand
GCAGGAGTGAGCGCAGCGAACGACGAGGATCGCAGCGAGCCCATCGAGTCGAGAGCGCAGGGGCTTCCGAGATCTTCTCAGCCACTATCGCAGCGGATCCAGTCTTAACTAAACAGTACCCTCTGGCTGTGGATCAGCTTTTTGTATACGTAATAATATTCACGTTTGATGCCGGATATCCATTGTTCCGAGTGTGGTTCGGAGTTTGCCACTGATGAACCGCTAGCCGACTTAGAAACGCTTCATATCGGTCCCGCCCGAATCGTCGCCTGTGGTTCGTGTGGTGCGGCAATTGGGGTCACGAACGGCTGAATCCAGTGTACATACGTTCACCCCGTTCTGGCGACTGTTTACACGGTTTCTCCGTGGAGGAACCGGCGATACGGGCCCGAACCACCATCGAGACCGTCCAAAACCGGCCGATGCCGCGATCCTACTTCGGCGGCCGGAGCCGGTAGTACCGGCGGTTGAGGTCGTACATGTACCCCTCTCGCATCGTCTTCAGTACCGCCCACGTGACGAATCCACCGACGATCGGTATGAGGAACGTGAGGTCGAAGAGCAGATCGAGGTTCATCGGAATCAGGTTCTTCGCGGAGTAGACGCTGATCGTGAACGCGAAGAGCACGCCGCCGACCCCGACGGCCGCCCAGAACGGCTGCTCGACCGGACGGCGCGCGCTCCCCTTGTTGAGGAAGGGGACGATGGCGACGAACCCGACCACGACGATGTTCGCGAGCACGCCGTAGGTCCGGTCGGCCATCAGCTTCTGGCCGCCCAAGATCGACAGATCCGGGTTGAGGGGGCCGAGCTTGAGCAGGCCGAACGACCAGTAAAGATACCAGTCCGGCAGGATGATGGCGGGTGTGCTCGAGGGGTTCGCAGGATCACCGATGTGCGGCGGGAGCGTCGCCGACAGGAAGATCAACATCCCGACGAAGAAGCTCGCAATCGCGAGGTTTCGGATGACCTCGTGAGGCCACGTCGGGAACGCGAGCACGTCGCGTTCGACGTAGTCCGACTCCTGCCTGAGGTCTTGATCCTCTCGTCTGGCGCGCTCGAAGTACTCGTAGGTGAGCTGTGAGAGCCCCTGGGTACGCGTCTTCCGCTCGCGCCACGTGGGGGTCTCGTCGTCCGGGGCGACGATGCCGCTCCCGTCGGCCCGGGGCTCTTCGGCCTCCGGTTCGGCGTCGGTCTCTTGGTGGGTTGTGTCGTCGGTCATGGTTTAGTGGGGTTCCGCGATGCCCTGCACCCAGACGATGCCGATGTGGATGGCGATCAGCGTCGTCACCACGAACGGCAGCAGGAACACGTGGAGTATGTACATCCGTTGCAATGTGGCCTGGCTGAGCGAGAAGCCGCCGAACAGCAGTTGGGCGACCCACTCGCCGGCCAGCGGGATCGACAGCGACATCTCGACGCCGATCTGGCCGGCCCAGAACGCGAGCTGGTCCCACGGGAGCAGGTAGCCTGTGTACCCGAAGACCATCGTCAGGCTGATCAACACGATGCCGATCAGCCAGTTGAGCTCCCGCGGCTCCTTGTATGCCCCGGTGAAGTACACGCGGAGCATATGCAGGAACACTGCGGCGACCATCACCTGCGCCGACCACCGGTGGATCGACCGGAGCATGAACCCGAACTGGAGGTCGCGCATAATGAACGCGATGCTCTCGTAGGCGACGGTACCCGCGGCCTCCGTCCCCGCGGCTGCCGAGGGGCTGTAGTAAAAGCCCAACAGCGCGCCGGAGATGGCGGCGACCACGTACGCCAGGGTCGAGAACAGCCCCAGCGTGTAGAGTGGGTACCAGTACCAGAACTTGTTGTCGAGGTTGTACTGTTCGGTGTGGCTCTTCGGCATCTGGAGGTTGACCTTGTAGTAGAGGTTCTCCATAAGCTCCAGATAGTCGACGATCCGGAGCCGCTTGTCGAGCCAGATGAGAGTGGTCAGAAACACCGTCTCCACGGGGGAGAGGTCTTTCTGTTTCATCCAGCCCTTGTGGTCGTATTCGTCTTTCTTTTCGAGGCTCATTGTTAGCGCTTGTAGTACGGGTAGATTGCCCGTTTCACGTGGTCCCACGCGCCGTCGGCGAACGGCGTGCCGTCGACGTCGTCTTCGCGGATGTAGAGGTCCTCCCACTTCCGCCGCCGCTTTTTGACGATCACGACGTCTGGGAGGAACTCCTTCCTGTACATCGCTAGAATGAACGCCAGGTCAATGAAAATGACGGCTAACACCGCGCCGAGATACATGTTCCCGGTCTCGGTCAGTCCCCATCCGGAGACGAGGCCGTAGGTGAACAGGAACACGAACAGGACCTCGATGATAGTGAGGAGTACGATCGCGATCGCCGCGGCGGTGCTTTCGCGCGCCGGTTCGTACCGGTGGATGTCGCCGTAGGTGCTACCACTCGACGACATCAGGAGTTCCTCCCTGTGCCCGTGTGTGCGGACTCACCGTATTTCAGGACGTAGAAGGTGAAGATGATCGTCACGATGATCCCGAGGATCGTCGCCGCGCCGACCCAATGGGCGTGGATCGGGACGCCGAAAGAGTGCAGTTCCTTCTCGCCGCCCCCGCCGCCCCCGCCACCGCCGGCGTCGGGGTTCTCGACGACCTCGATGGTGCCGACCATTCCGGCGCTCCGGTGGGGTTCACAGTAGTACTCGTAGGTGCCGAGGGTCTCGAAAGTATGTTCGTAGGTGAAGCCAGTGTTCTCGAGGGGTTCGTGGCCCCCCCAGCCAGCGTCCTCTGGCTGGCTCTCGACGACGATGTTGTGATTGTCCGACTCCCACACGAACTCCACTGTCGTCCCGGGAGCGATCCGCAGCGGCTCGTCGGTGCCGGGCGAAAACACCAGCGATCCGCCGGGGCCGACCGTGACCGTCTCTGTCCCGCCCCCACCGCCGTCGGAGCCCTCCTGTGCGACTCCGAGCCCGGAGGTGGTGGCGGCGGCCGTCGTGGCGGCAGCAGGGACGCTTGCCGCCCGTAGGAAGTCCCGCCTTTTCATACATACCGCTCTCGGGATGGAACGCGTTTAAAGCCTCCGACTCCCCTACAGCGGTGGGCTACGGGCCGTACCCCCGGTCGGCTTAGTGGCGGCGGTCCTCGTTCTCGGCGGTCCCGGCGCGCCCGCTGGTGGCGCCGGTCTCGGGACGCTCGTCGCTCCCGTTCCCACCGCCGACGCCGGCATCGCGGAGCTCCTCGGGGAGCACGTTCGTCCACTGTTCGTCGGCGTTCTCGAGCGCACGGAGTCGGTTCCGGAACTCCTCGACGCGGAACCGGTCTGAGAGCCGGGCGTTTGCGACCACCAGAAACAGGAAGAAGCCGATCGCCAGGAACCCGATCGCCGCGATCGGCGCCACGACGGTCGACAGCGAGGGGAGTGCGAGCCACGCGACAAGCAACGCGATCCCGACCGCCACCTGTACCCCGGCGACGATCTGCAGCATCAGGTTCCCGAACTCGCCACTCCCCTCGACGACGTCACGCGGTTCAGGCAGGGAGCCGTCCGCTGGGGGATCCATCAGCTCGTAGCTGTCCATCGAACAGAGCGCGACAGTCGGCTTCACGTCACGCAGGACGGTCCCCTCACCCTCGACGCTGCCGTCGGCGTAAATGACCGCATACCCTTCGTCGGAGTAGGCGATCACCCGGTCTTCGCCGTCGGAGACGCGCTCGACGATCGCGAAGATCTCTCGGATCGCGACCCGGGCGTTGAGCTCCTGTTCCACCCGGTCGAGCAGTTCCTCGCCGACGATCCACGTCTCGGGATCGAACGCCGCCTCCCACTCCTCTAAGCTCATCTCGGCCATATCCGCCGGGCCGAAGTTCTCGAAGTCGTACGTCTCCTCGACTTGCTCCCGGAGCGCCTCGAGGTCCCGGTCGGCCTCGTCGCCAGCCTCCGGTTCAGCTCCCGAGGGCGGGTCGGGGGGTCCCGCCCCCGCAGCCGCCGCTGCCCCGTCCGTGCCCGCCGAGGCCTCGGCGTCCGCCGTCTCCTCGGCGTCGGCCGGCTCCGAGCGTCGGTCCGTCGCGGGCGACTCCTCCGGGGATTCCGTCATCCCTCCCACTTTGCATCGGCAGACTCCTTAGGGTAACGGTTCCACGAGGCGACCTGGTAGCCCCCGAACCACACCGGCCCGAGTCGGTCACTTTACACCTCGGGGCGCCGTAGCGAGCCCGATGGTATCCGACTCGACCATCGCGACAGGTGCCGCGCTGATGGTCACTTCGAGCCTCCCGTTTTACCTCTACGGTGCGTGGATTATGATCGACGCCGAGGTGGTGACCTGGGACGTCCTGGTGTATCACCTGAAGTTCATCGTTCCGGGGCTCGTGCTCAACACGATCCCGGTCGCCGTGTGGATGGTCCCACGGCTGTTGGACCAACTCCAAGGGGTGCTCGTTCTCCACGCCGTGTTGGGGCTGCAGGCGTACGCGCTGTTGGCGTTCGCGCTCACCGGGATCGTCCGCATCCTGCAGGTAAAACGCGAGGCCGATCTCTACGCGGACCCCACACAGGACGTCGACCTCAACGACCTCCACCCGAATATGGGCGCGTGGCGCGGCCGGCTCCGCGTCGGCGTCTTCGGCTACGTGATTTTCTGGTTTCTGGCGTGGCTCCTCGGGCTCTATCAGTTCCTCAGCCGGTATGTGATCGGGTAGGCGACCGTCCGGCGCTCGGTCACTTCCAGGGCTCGCCGGACGCGAGGTCGACCTCGCTGTCGAGCTTCGACGACGGACAGACGTCTTCGAGTGTGCACGCGTTACACGAGGGATTCCGCGCGGTACAGACCGCCCGCCCGTGGCTGATGAACAGATGCGTGGACTGCTGCCACTCGGACTCCGGAAGCAACTCCATCAGCTCCGGTTCGATCGCGCCGGGGCGCTCCTTCTCCGTGATCCCCAGTCGCTTCGAGAGCCGCTGAACGTGGGTGTCGACCACGACGCCCTCCACGACGTCGTGGCCGTGCTGAAGCACCACGTTCGCTGTCTTCCGGCCGACGCCTTTCAGATCCGTCAGCGACGACATCGTGCCGGGGACCTCGCCGTCGTGCTCGTCGACGAGGGTCTCGCCGATCGACTTCAGGTAGCCCGCCTTGTTGTTGTGGAAGGTGATCCCGTAGATGTCGTCGGCGAGTTCGGACTCCTCGGCGGCGGCGTAGTCGGCGGCACTCTCGTATTTCTCGAACAGGTCCTCGGTCACCTGGTTGACGCGCTCGTCGGTGCACTGCGCGGAGAGCACCACCGCGACCAGGAGTTCGAGCCGGTTCGAGAACCGCAGCGAGATGGTCGAATCCGGATACTCGTCGTGCAGCCGGTCGAGGACCTCCTCGGCCTGCCGTTCGCGGGTCGGAAGCGACGTGCCCATATCCGACCGTTGCGGCCGCCGGTGTTGAGACCACCGGTCGGCATCGAGCCGGGCACTGCCGGCGGCCGACGCCCCGGACCGCGGCCCGCCTCAACCGCCGGCACCGAGCTCCGCCGCGGCGAGGGCGGCGTCGTCGTGGCGCCGGACCGACGACCGGTTGGTGGTCGGGTCCTTTTCGACGGTCACCAAGTCGTCGGCGGCCGCAACGAGCTCTTCGTCGTGGCTCACGATCAGAATCTGTGCCACGCCCAGGTTCCGCATCTCCTCGACGAGGCCTACCAGCCGCGAAACGTGCCCCGAGTCGAGAAACACCGTGGGTTCGTCCAAGATCAGCGGCGGCATCGGCGCCGACCCCTCGATTCCCTCCGCCAGTAGCCGGTAGATTGCACACCGCAGCGAGAGGTTGAACAGCGCGCGCTCGCCACCGGAGAGCTGCCCCGGCTCCAGCGCACTACCGTCCTTCTGGAAGACGGTCAGCTCGTACTCGTCGTCCAGCCGGATCCGAGCGTACGCGTCGTTGCCGTAGACCAACTCGAAGGTCTCGTTGAGCATCCGCTCGAGCGTCTCGACGTTGCGCTTGCGGAGCTCCGCACGGAGATCGGTGTACGTGGACTCGAGCGTGGTGATCTCGGCGTGGAGCGATTCAAGGTCCGCGACGCGGTCGGCGACTGCGTCTCTGTCCGCCCGCAGAGCTTCGAGGTTCGAGAGCTCCCCTTTCACGCTCCCGATCTGGTTTTGAAGCTCGTCCCGACGGCTCCGAAGCTCCCCCAACTTCTTCGGGACGCGTTCCAGGTACGACTCGGCCTCGGCCGCGACGGCTTCGGCGTCTTGGATCCGGGATTCGTCGATCGCGTCGGCGAGTTCCTCGCGGCGCTCGCGCTTCTCCGTGAGGAACCCCCGGCGCTCGTCGTTGCGCTCTGCAAGCGCCGTCCGGCGCTCGCGAAGCCGCTCGACCCGGTCGTCGGCCGCCTCGAGTTCGGCGTGGAGGTCTGCCACGCGGTCGAGCCGATCGGCGGCTTCGCCCGCCGCCTCCAGCGCCGCCTCCAGCGACTCGACCCGGTCGGCGGCGTCGGCGGCGGCCTCGGACTGCGTCTCGGCGGCGTCACGCTTTTCGCCGGCTTCGGCCTCGAACTCGGCGGCGTCTTCCCGGAGGGAGTCGGCCGTTGCCCGGTACTCGCGGGCGGCCGTCTCGGCGTCCGCGATCCGCTCTTCGACCAGCGACCGCTTCTCCCGCAACTGTCCGATTCGCGACGCCGCGTCCGCAAGCGACTCGGCGGCCGCCAGCCGATCGGCTAGCTCTTCGCGCCGCGCTCTCGTCTCCTGCACCTCGGTTTCGAGGTGGTCGATCCGGTCCTCGTGGTCGTCGATGGCGGCGACGTGCGGCGATCCCTCGACGGGCTGGCCGCACTCCGGGCATTTCCCCTCGGCTCGGAGTTTCTCGGCCTCCTCGAGTCGCTTCCGCGCCGACTCCAGTTCTGTCTGCGCCGCCGTCACCGCTTCCTTCGCGTCGTCGAGGTCGGCCTGGACCGACTCCCGGTAGGTGTCCGCCTCGCCGACATCGACCGGCGCGTCGTCGAACCGATCGCGGAGCGACCGGATCTCGTCGTCGATCCGAGTCAGGTCGTCGGCGTGCTCGGCGGCCCGGTCGTCGGCGTCGGCGGCGGAAGCCTCGGCGTCGTCGGCCCGCTCGCGGGTCTCGTCGGCGCGGGACTCGAGTTCGTCCGCCCGTTCTCCGAGGTTCTCCGCCTGGTTCGACAGCATCGTGCGGCGCTGTCGGGCGTCCTGCAGGTCCTCGCGGGTCGACGCCTCCTCCGCGTCGAGTTCCTCCCGGCGCGCGTCGATGGCCTCGGCGCCCAACTCGGCGGCCCCGGTCGCGTCGAGGTCGCTCCCGTCGAGTGCGGCCGACAGCTCGGATTCGAGGTCGTCGACCCGCGCTCTCGTCTCGACGATCTCGGTTTTGAGCTCCTCGCGGGTCGACTCGTCGTCTTTGATCGTCGCTTCCAGCTCCGCGATGTCGTCGTCGAGGTCTGCGAGTTCCGACGTCCGCTCCTCGTACGCCGACAGCACTTCCCTCGCGTCGGCCAACCGCTCTTCGGCCTCGGCTTTGTTCTCCTCGAACCGCTCGATCTCCGAGTCGACCTCCGAGATCTCGGTCTCGAGTTCGTTCAACCGGGCGTGGAGCCCGGCGGACTCCTTTTCATCGATCTGGGCGTCGAGCTTCGAGAGCGCGCCCCGCTGCTCGGAGAGAACGTCTTCGACGCCCAGCCGCGCCTTTCCGGCGCGCTCGCGGTACTCCTCCAGCTTCCCCAACTGGAGCAGGTCGTCGATGGTGTCTTGACGCTGTGACGGTGTGGCGTTGATCAGCTTGTTTACCTCGCCCTGGCGGACGTACGCGCAGTTGACGAACGCCCCGGCGTCCATCCGGAGCCGCTCGGTCACGAAGGCCCGCACGTCGCGCGCGCCATCGATCGCAACGTCGGGGCCGTCAAGGGTGCAGGTCGTGGTCGAGACCCGATCCCCGGAGCGTCGGAGTTCGCGGGTGATCTCGTAGGCGTCGCCGTCGTGGACGAACCGGAGCCCAACCTCGGCCTCGTCGGCGCCGGTGGTCACGGCCTCCTCAAGCGTGTCGTCCAAGGCTCTCGCGCCGTAAAGCGCGAAGAAGCAGGCCTCAAGCAGCGACGACTTGCCGCTGCCGTTCAGCCCGTGGATGACAGTCACACCGTCCCGGAGTTCGAGGTCGGCGTCGGCGTAGGGCTTGAAATTCCGGAGTTGGAGCCGCTCGAACCGCATTCAGAAGTCCTCCATCGTGACCTGAGTGTCGGCCGCGTGGCTCGCTTCCTCACCGTCGACGTCGGTGTCGCTTCCGCCGCCGTCCCCGGACCCGGAGCCGTCACCCTCGGACGTTCCGTCGGACCCTCCGGGTCCGTCGCTTCCGCTGTTCTCCCCGCTCTCGCCGCTGTCCTCGCGTTCGCTTTCCCCTTCGGCCTCGTCGCCTGCTCCCGACGCCGCGCTGTCGCCGGTGGCTTGCCCCTCGGCTGCGGCCCTGAACGCCGCTCTGTCTCCGTCGAGTCGCTCGGCTACGCGCGATTCGACAGTCTCCCGAACGTTCGAGTCGGGGGTCCGCCCCGCGCGGATCGTCTCGTCGACATCGAGTGCGGCTCGGGAGAGCCCCAGGTCGTGGACCCGCTCTGCGACCGCGTCGTCGGGGTCGGCGAAGGAGACATCGAGGTCGACGTCGGCCTCGCGGTCCCGGCGGTCGGTAACGCGCGCCACCAGCGCGCCCCGGTCGGTCAGCGACTCCTCGATCGTGGCGGGCGCCACCGGCTCGCCCTCGCCGGTGATCTCCACAACGGCCACCGCGTCGGTCACGTCGTGTTGCCGGAGCTGTTCGTGGACGCGCTCGGCGCCCTCCCCAGCCCCCAGCGACACCGTCACGAAGACGAAGGGCCGAGTGTCGAGGGTGCGCCGTCGGATGTCGATCCCGTCATCGAGCGTCACGAGGTTGTAGCCGCGCGGGGTCTCCTCGGCGGCGCTGGCCCGCTCGGTCGATCCGCAGTAGGTCACCCACGTGTCGTCCACCGTCTCGATGCCGGGCTCGTGGTTGTCACCCAACAGGACGGCGTCGAAGTCGACCGTGGACTCCTCTAAGACGGTCCCGGTCTCCCAGTCGGCGTGAGCAAACGGGGTGAACAGCCCGTGAGCCACTACGACGGCGTGGTCGGCGCCGTGTGGGTCGAAATCGTACTCGAGCTCTGCCCGTCGCGACTTCGGCACGTGGTCGAGGCCGTAGAACGCCACCTCACCGACGGCCCGCGGCTCGGACCCGAGCCGCTCGGCGAGTTCGAGGTCCTCGAAGAGGTCGAGCCACTGACCGCTCCGGGTCGACTCGTGGTTGCCGACGACCGCGAGAAACGGGATCCCCGCGGTCCGGAGTCGGCGAAGGAGCCGGATCGTCCCCAGGAGGTCGGAGAGCTCCGGCCGGCGGTCGTCGAAGAGGTCGCCTGCGTGGACAACGGCGTCGACGCCGGCATCGACCGCGTCGTCGATCACCTGCTCGAAGGCGTCCCGGAAGTCGGCTCGGCGGGTCTGTGAGTGGTATTGCGCGTACCCGAGGTGGGTGTCGCCGGTGTGGATCACCCGTGTCATCTGCTCGGATCTTGCGCGGTGTCTCGTAAAACCGTTCCGCGACCGGAGTGAAAGTGGTCGTCGCGTCCCCGTGGGGTGTCCGGAGAGGCGGCTGGACTGACGCCACGGTTCGAGCCGGCGTCGTCCGAGTGCGGCTCCCGTCGGCTCCCGGCGGGGTCCACGTCGGCCGCCGGTTCCGACGCCTTCGCTCCGCTCAGCGCCGCGTCGAGACGTCGCAGCGACTCCCGCGCGGCCCGTCCGCGAGCCGCCACGTCGTCGTCGCCACGATGGGCCGCCACTGCGATCGCCTCGTCAAGTTCCGTGAGGCGGCCGGCCGACAGGAACGACGCGGCCTCGCGGGCGGACCGAACCGCGCGCTCGGCGCCGTCGACGAGGGACATCGAACGGGCGGACGCGGCAGCCGTGGCCGCCGGTTCGTCGGTCGAGTCCCGTGGCGCGACGGACCCGTCCGCCAGTGCTCGGAGCGACCGCCGGACCTCGTCGAGGTGTGGTTCGTCCGCGTCGAGCGATCGGTCAGTCACACCGGGTGTGGCGGCGTGATCCGGTTTGAACCCTCGGACGACGCCGCTGACGGGGGGTGTCAGACGGACGCTGGGGTCGAGACCGACTCAGAGCTTCAGTGTGTACAGTCGCTTGCGGGCGTCCGTGAACGAGAACCGCGAGTCGACGACGTCCGCGTCCTCGAGTCGCGTGATGGCGTACCGGACTGTGCGGGGCGGCAGGAGCGTCTCCTCCGCGAGTTGACTCTGCGTCAGCGTGTCGTTGTAGTCGAGGACCTTCGCAACCAGCTTCGCGCTCGGGGGCATCTCCCGTACCCGGTCCCAACGATCGGCCGACTCCTCGTCTCGGGCGAGTGCTTCCGTGGTACTCATTCGTGTCTCCGACTAACTGATGTAGGATAATAATATTTACTGTATAGAATTATTACTTTGATGCATACATTCTCGGTCGGAACGGGGCGCACCGCGTCGGAGCCGCGCGAAATTTCGCCCACCCGAAGTCTCTTATGAAGCCGAAACCTACGACTGGTGATGACTGACACCGTTGACGACGTCGAGCTCCCGTACGACGAGGAGGCGGCGTCGCAGCAGGAGAAGATCGAGGCGCTCCGGGAGCGCCTCGACGTTCTCGAGTCCCAAAACGAGGAGATGCGGGACAAGCTTCTGGACGCGAACGCGGAGAACAACAAATACCAGCAGAAGCTCGAGCGGCTCACACACGAAAACAAGAAGCTGAAGCAGTCGCCGCTGTTCGTCGCCACCGTTCAGGAGCTGACCGACGACGGCGTCGTGATCAAACAGCACGGCAACAACCAGGAGGCGCTCACCGAGGTGACCGAGGAGATGCGGGCGGAGCTCGAACCCGACTCCCGGGTCGCGGTCAACAACTCCCTCTCGATCGTCAAGCAGCTCAACGACGAGACCGACGTCCGCGCCCGCGTGATGCAGGTCGATCACAGTCCTGAGGTCACCTACGGGGACATCGGTGGGCTCGACGAGCAGATGCAGGAGGTCCGTGAGACCGTCGAGATGCCGCTTGAATCCCCCGAGATGTTCGAGCAGGTGGGCATCCAGCCGCCGTCGGGCGTGCTGCTGTACGGGCCGCCCGGAACCGGAAAGACGATGCTTGCGAAGGCTGTCGCAAACGAGACCGACGCCACGTTCATCAAGATGGCAGGCTCGGAACTGGTCCACAAGTTCATCGGCGAGGGCGCAAAGCTGGTGCGTGACCTCTTCGAGGTCGCCCGCGAGAACGAGCCGGCCGTACTGTTCATCGACGAGATCGATGCCATCGCCTCCAAGCGGACGGACTCGAAGACCTCCGGGGACGCGGAGGTTCAGCGGACGATGATGCAACTGCTCTCGGAGATGGACGGCTTCGACGAGCGCGGTGAGGTCCGGATCATTGCCGCCACGAACCGGTTCGATATGCTCGACGAGGCGATTCTCCGCCCCGGTCGGTTCGACCGCCTCATCGAGGTGCCGAAGCCCGGCCGCGAGGGGCGCTCGCTCATCTTCGAGATCCACACCCGGAATATGAACGTCGCGAGCGACGTCGACTTCGAGCGGCTGGCGGATCTGGCCGACGACGCCTCCGGCGCCGACATCAAAGCGGTCTGTACCGAGGCGGGGATGTTCGCGATCCGCGACGACCGCACGGAGATCGCGATGGCGGACTTCGTGGAAGCGTGGGAGAAGATCCAAGCCGACGCGGTCACCGACGGCGAGCCGAGTCGCGCGTTCGCTTAGCTTCGGGTCGTTCGACCGGTTTCGGTATCCGATTCTTCGTCGCCGCCGATTGTCCGCAGCGACGCGATCGCCTCTCGCGTCGTGTCGGTCGCATCGTACCCCCGCTCGCCGTGGACGCTCGTCTCGACCGCGAGATCGGCGGCGCGAAACTCCGTCAGCAGTCCGTGGAGATCCGACTCACACAGGTCGGTCGTCGAGAGCAGCTCGACCGCCGAGAGCGGTCCGCGGTCGGCGAGTTCGATCAGGAGCCCCAGCGAGCGGTCGTCGTGTGCCGCGGCCACGACCCGGCGGATCGGGTCCGGCACGGCGGCCGCTCGGACCGACAGCGGGGCCTTCGACTCGAAGGTCAGTGCATCGTTCGGGCGGTACTCCTCCTCGCCGGTGTCGGGATCGCGGATCCGGCTCGACTCCGCGGATCGCTTCACGAGGAGATACCGGTCGCCGGCGGCGTCACGGACGGTCTGCATACCCGTATTCAGGATCGAAGTCGCTTTATACGCTGTGCAAGCCGCACCCCACGGCGTTCGCCGTGACTCACGCGACGGTCGTGCCGGCCACGGCTCAATCGGTGCCGCGTTCGTCCTGGGCTCGGGTGTCGCCCTCGATTCCGGTGCCGTCCCCGTTCTCTGTCCGGCTTCCGTCGCCGTCCTCGGCCTCGACAACGCGCTCACGATAGGTCTGATACACGTCGTAGGTCCGGTAAAGCGCCAGCAGCCCGACCACGATCGCGGCCCCGCCGGCCGTCACCTGCCCCCGGAACCCGACGAGCAACAACCCGACCGCGACTCCGCCGACCGCGACG
>Ga0102939_1000674_pt1 | contig 12598 bp, 16 predicted proteins | sample SalPon2_B_H2O_MG_FD_78214 | JGI IMG/M metagenome (GOLD analysis project Ga0102939, IMG submission 78214) | Salt pond water microbial communities from South San Francisco under conditions of wetland restoration - Salt Pond MetaG R2_B_H2O_MG | ecosystem: Environmental > Aquatic > Non-marine Saline... | reverse complement strand
TCAATCGGGTAAAACCACACTCATTCTTTGCGAAATGAATCGTTTCTTGAACCGTGGAATGGATGTTCTTGTTCTCGCTCCACGGCAAAATCAAGCTATGAATATTAAGAAGCGTTATCAGAACCATTTTGGTGAAGTTCCTGATTGCGATATAACTTCTTTCGCAACGAGATTGAAGGGCGCTCATTATGACGTTGTTTTAGTTGATGAATCTCAAGAAATGAAGATGGAAATGTTTGATGAGATTCGCTCTCTTCGTCCTATGTTTTTAAGAATGACTTCTGATCAATCGGGAGTAGGAGAACAAGTAGAGTCTTTCTGCGATTCAATTTATCAAGTTTAGGTCTTTTAGAGGTTTTCTGGTATGCAAAATATTGATGATGAGACACGTAGACGGTTACGTGAAGAGCCTTCTTTCTTTGTAGAGAAGGTATTAGGAATCGAAGCTTATCCATATCAGAAACAGTTTATAGATTCTAAAAAAGACAGAAAAGCTGTCGTTGGTGGTCGTCAGATTGGCAAGACGACAATGATGGCTTGGATGGCGATACATGAATTTACCATGTTTAAAGATAGGAATATTCTTCTTATCGCGCCAACCCAACGACAGGCTCTCAATTTCATGCGGAAGTTGAAGAAAGAAATTGATGAGTGGATTGAAAATGAAGACGAGTACGGGTTAAAATACGTTTCCAAGTCTCGGATTGAAGGAGAGAACGGAAGTCGTATTGAAGCACTTCCTGCTCTTGAGGAGACTATTCGTGGTCTTACTATCGATTCAGCGTTCATTGATGAAGCGGCATTCATAGACCGTCATATTTTCACATCAATTGTGAGTCCCATGCTTGCGACAACTGACGGTCAATTTGTTATCGGATCTACGGCATGGGGTAAGGAAGGTTATCTGTATAACAAGTTCGATGAAGACGAATATTGGTTGAGCGAACGTTATACTTCAATGGAGAATCCCGATATTCCCGCCCGTCAAATTGAAGAATGGCGTCGGGACATGACTGAAATAGAATTTCAGCGAGAGGTTCTTGCTCAGTTCTCCGATAAGAAGAATGCGTTCTTCAAAAACCGAGATATTAATTCGGCATTAGAATGGCTTAATGAAGATGGCCTTCCGAAAAATGTTATTTATCCCGACAGGGCAGGGCGTACTTCTTACTTAGGAGTCGATCCTGCTACAACGGGGGATGATAAGGCTGTTCTCACTTCAGTTGATTCTGAAGATAATGTATACGAGATAAAAGTCATTGAGCAATGTGAAATTCCCGAGTTGGAAAAAGAGATTCGTGGGAAAATAAATGCTCCTGATAGAAATTATATTAACGTATACATTGAAGAGAACGGGCTTGGCGAAGGTACGGTTCATAGGTTTGAACGAGAGTTTAAGCAAGTTGAAGGATTCCGTACAACGATTCGGAGTAAGGAATCTATCTATAATCAAGTGAAGAATAAGATGCAGAAAGGCGAGCTTATGATTCCTGATAGAGAAGATTTCAAAAAGCAACTCCGAACTATCGAATACGAAATGACTGAGCGTGGTAATATGAAAATCTACGCTCCGGGAGATAGCCATGACGATATGGCTGATTCGCTCGCCTTGGCTGTTGCAGCTAAATCTGGCAATAGATACGTAGAGCGGCAAAAGAAGTTTTACTCTTTCAGTAGTTCGGGTAATGAATCTGCTGAAGGGTCTAGTAAAAGAGCTTTTACATTTTAAACTATGGGACTGAAGGATACGATTACTAACACGGGCAATTTGGTAGCAGAAGAGTTACAACGAGCAGCGGAGCCTGATGCCCGTTCAGTAGACAACCATCCTTCAGAATTATCGACGGACAACTTTACCCGGACAGCCCGAAGTGGGAAGGCTGATAAACACTTCCCCAACGAGCAGAAGTTAGATCGATATTGGCAGATATATAAGGAAGTCCCGATTGTTCGACATCCCATTCGTTCATTTGCTTCGGAAGTAGTGAGTCCGGGATATTACGTTGATACTGATAACGAGGATTTGAAGGAAGAGTTAGAAGAGTGGCTTCAACATTGTTCAATTGTTGATGGAGAGGTTGGTAAAGACTTCTCTATGCTTCTGAAGAAAGCTCAAATTCAACGTGAAGTTAAAGGAACTTCGCTTTGTGAGAAAGTAAGTACGCAGGATGGTGAATTATATGGTTTCAAGCTCATGCGTCCTGAAACTGTAAGAGCTTTCACTAAGCCGGGACAGGCTGTTCTTCTACCTCCTGATTATGATCCCGAGGAAATGGTTGATAATAACGATGGGATAATGCGTAATCTTATTAACAACCAAGACTTCTATCGCAATGATGAAGAAGAGATTGCGGCTTATGTCCAGCTTGATGATGTTGTAACCAACCAGTCGGACGATGGATATTATATTCCCTTCACACGCGATGAAGTGATAAAACTCACTCGGGATACAGATACAGGAGAGATTTTCGGTGAGAGTCGTATTTCTGCTGTTGAAGACAGAATTAATAGTCTCCTGAAGAAGCTTGATGATGCTGATAAGGCCATCGAGTCTACTGCTTCCCCACTCCAACTGTTTAAGTTCGGTGTAGGAGATGATGGTCCTTGGTCGCCTGAAGAGATTGCTGGTTTCATGAACGAACACAAGCAGAGTGAATTTGAAGCTGGCATGAAGCAGGGTGTCCAAGGTGATGTTACAGTTGAAGAGTATGGCGGTGAAGTTCCTCCCGTTGGAGAATTTTTAGAGTGGGATCTTAATTATATTATGTCTGAAATGCCTATGCCCAAGTACGCTCTTGGTGGGTTTACTTCGGACGTGAATCAATTCGTATCCCGCTCTCAATCTGCTCGACTTGAAAATCAAAAGAAAGAGGCTAGAAAAGAGATTTCGAATGAATGGACTCCCGTTCTGAAGGATAAAGCTGAAGAGCTTGATTATGACCCTGATGAAGTAAACGCTCTCGTGATTGGAGAAGATCCGAGTGATATGGGACTTGAAGATGTTCTTCGGCAAGAGGGAGTAGATGAAGACCGTGTAAAAGAAATAGCTAATTCTGAAGGCGGTCCTTCAGGTGAGAATACCAAAAGACCCCCGGCCTCTACTGAAGATAGAAATGGTGGGGGCGATACAGTTAATGGTGATAATTAATGGTAGATAAAGGATTACAACGTGTAGGGGGTCGTGGTTTTCTCGATGATTCTGATGAAGACGACGATCTCTATACTATTCATGGTATAGCAATTGGAGCCGGTGATATTACATTAGGTAGTAAGTCCGGTGAAAGAAAGTATTGGACTGAAGATGTTCTTGCAGATGGTGCTTCTACTCTTGAAGGGAAGCAGATTGTAGCTAATCACGAAAATCGAGATATTTACTCGGTTGTAGGTAAAGTTACTGATGCTTCTTATTCGGAAGAGAAACAAGGTGTAGTGTATCAAGGTGTTGTTGATGAAGAGCTAATTGCAAAAAGAATTAGTCGTGGTTGGCTTGATGTTAGCCCACGTATTATTCATACTGAAGGTGAGGTTACTGAGAACGGGTTGAAGAAACCTGATAAAATCCGACGCTTTGATAATCTCGCTATTGTTTCTCGTGGTGCTGCTCCAAGTAATGAAGTAGATTCTGGTGAATCTGAAGAGTTGGATGTAGAAGAGCTTCAGGCTTGTTTCGATGATGGACCTGAATTCGAAGCGGGAGAGTTAGAAACATTCACCGAAGAACTTCAAGATAATATTAATTACAAACAGTACCTTTACGACAGTCCCGAAGCGGCTGAAGGCGCTGCTCAAGGACTTGATTGTGAAGGATATCATAAACATGATATTGACGGTGGGACATGGTATATGCCGTGTGAAAACCATGATGAATTCTTAGCTAATGTAAAAGCTAAGTCTGAAGAGCTTCAGTTATCTGAGGCACGGAATCCCGAGTATGATGGTACTGAAGAGTCTTCTTGGGGTGATGTTAGTAAGGACTTAACTGCTTGGGCTGATGCTCTTGGGTATGATGATGTTGAAACTGTTTCTGACTTAACGGAAAGTCAAAAGCAGGAAGTAGCTAATCATACTCTCCTTGGAGATCCGGAATCGGATACTTGGCAGAGTTTAAGTTATTTCCCTGTTGTAAATCCGAACACCGGAAGTCTGAACCGGGGGGCTTTAGAAGCTGTACGAAGCGGTCGTGGACAAGCCGCTGATATCCCACAGTCTACTTATGAAAGTGCGTATGAAGTAGCTGGTAGTTTGCTTAATGAAAATTGGGATACCGATGTAGAAGAAGAAATGTCTGAGCATAGTGAAATGAGTGAATATAGCAGCGAAGAAATGAGAATTGCTTCTCAAATGTCTTCGTATTCGGAAGCTACAAAAACTCAATGTCTCCGTGTTATTGACTTGATGAATCCTGAAAGAAAAACAGATGTATATTCTTTCATGGATGTTCTTTCTAAAGTAATGCGAGAGCAAGAAATGGAGAAGATGTATGAAGAGATGAAGAAAGTCAATGGAGACGGAATGGAAGAAGACGAAGACAGCGGAGAAAGTCCGCTAAATAAAATATTTAATTGAAGGAACTGAGTGATCCCTTCTAGTGTTTAGCGAGGGTGACAGTTTCTTTCTTGCAGTAAATAAACATAAGTGATAAATTATGACTAAGATTGATGATGATGTTCTTGAGCGTCTTGAAGCAGAGGCACAGGTTGCTGACGCTGATGTTGAAGAGCTTACAATTGCAGTAGAATCGGATATTGAACAGAAGAATTCTGAAGTTGAAGAGCTTCAGTCTGAGGTAGAGGAAAAAGAGTCTGAAGTTGAAGAGCTTCAGTCTGAGATTGAAGAGAAGGAAGAGAAGGTAGATGAAATGAGTGAACAGATTGATTCTGTAGCCGAGACGTATGCTGAAGAGCTTTCCAAGCACAATGATGTGCTTGATAAGGAAGACTTCCTTGGAAAGTTTGAGTTTGAAGAGCTTCAAGAGAAGTACGAGGATCTTGATACTTCTGGTCCTGCTCCTAATTCGGGAGATCCGGGCGCTGGCTTCCAGAGTCCTAATGAACCTGAGAATCCCGAGGGAGAGTCTGAAGAACTTTCGAAGAAGGCTAAGGTTGCCTCTGACCAGTTCAAGCGCCGTGGTGGTGTGTGGGAAGAGCTTTCGGAGGATATCGAAGAGAACGGACTTGGCGAGGTCCGGAAGCGTGGCAACGGTAGCGACGAAGAAGTATTCGCGTAAATTTTAGGTGATTAAATATGGTAGCTGCTGCTGACCCCGACGAGCTGGCTGAACAGAATTTAGATCCCGGCGATCTTGCATTTGAGGATGGACAGACCATTCCTCTCCCCGCTGATCCTTCGGCTTCCTTTATTGATGGTGGTACTCCGGTAGACTTCGATGCTAACGGGTATATTGAACCAATGGAAGGTGCAGATTATTCTGCCGGTGATACTATCCTTGGTGTTGTTCTCGATAGTGCTGATGAGAGTGACGCCATTCGACTGACTGATGAGCGTGGTGATGATAATTACTACGCTGTTCATGTTGATCGGCTTGGTGTTGCTGTTACAGTAACCGGCGGAGCTTCTGTTGGTGATACTGTGCAGGCCGATGGTGCTGGTGGATATGAGACTGTTGCAGACGGTCCTCATCCTGTTGTGAAGGTTGCTGATTCTGCTGAGGATCTTTACGTGATCCTGAAGTAAATTAGGTGATATAATATGGTAAATATTACGACTACGGACGTTTTAACGGAACAGCGGATTCGTCGTGTTATTAATGAAGAGCGGGAGTACCCGCTTGTATGGAACATGGCGTTCGAAACGATTCAGATGCCGGAAGATCATCCTTCGAAGACATGGGAACTTCCACAGGATGAAGCGGTTATGTCCTTCCCCGGTCGTGTTTCGGAGGGTGGTGAGTTCCCCCGGACAGAAGAAGACGTTGACACGCAGACTGTCACCGTTCAGAAGCACGGTTTCGAAGTGAAGGTTACGTGGGAAGCGACTCAGTTCTCTGTCTTCGATGTTGTTGCTCGACAGACCGAGAAGGCGGCTCGTCGCTTCAACCAGTACATTAACAAACTCGCGTATGACTTTGTAAGTGATACCGGCAACCAGCACCCCGAGTCTCCTGTCGCTGTGGCAGATGTTTCGGATGCTGATTCGTTCGGATTTGAACTTGCTAACTACGCGAAGAAGGTCATGAAGGATGATCAGCTTAACCCCGATATGTTAGTGGTTAATACTGAGGGTGAGCGTGTTCTTCTGAACAGCGATAACTTCCAGCGTGCCTCTGACCTTGGTGATGAGGTGACTCGGGAAGGTGCTATCGGGCGTTTCGTTGGGATGGATGTAATGGTTGAGAATTCGGGTCTTATGCCCGATAATGATGCTGAGGGATACTTCATTGACACCGATGAGTATGGTGTTGAGGTAGTGAAGCAGGATATCGCTACTGAAGAGTACGAAGATCCCGAGCGACAGGCTAATATTATTCAATGGTGGACCATGAGAAATTGGCACGTTGAAGAGCCTGAAGCTGCGATTAAGATTGTTCAGTAGAGATACTGACAATCTTGCATAGCCCCGCTAACTATTTTTATATTCATATGTAATTATGGCAGATTTCACAGTATCTTTGAGTGATCAAGAGTTAATAGATGAAGTACGCGATTCTTTAGCGGGGCTAGACTCATCAAAGATTCCTGATTCAACGATAACACAGACGGCTGAACGTTTTGTTATTCCTCTTTTAAATAATAATATTCCTGAAGAAGTAAAGAAACAACAAGCCGAATATCAAGACAGTTTTGATAGTGCTGTTATTGCTTGGACAGCAGAACTTTCATTTAATGCTTGGATGACATTTACTCGTCTCCGAGATGCTGAAGTGGAAGCGTATACTGATCCCGGTCAGTACAAGCAACAGTTGGCTCAGAAGACAAATCTCGCACTTCAGTTGGTTAATACGACTCGGCCATCGGATATTCCCAAGGAAACTGTTACTGTCAAGCATGACGGTGTTCAACGCACAGTTGACTTATCTCAAGAGTGGGTGTATATCTAAATGTTAGTTGAAGATGGAGCCAATCAACTAATCGCTCAATTTGGTGAAGAAGTGGAAATTATTTCTATGGGTGAAGGAGAGTTTGAAGATCCTAGCGATCCTATTTATCATTCTTCGGCTCAAACAGAAGGAACTTCTTCAACACATAAAGTTAGATTATATACAACTCCTTCTGATGAGCAATTAGAGACTTATGGGTTTGATGAAGATACCGAGTCGATGATTTATTCAACAGATGATATCGCTGAACAAGGCGATAAAGTTGTATATGAACCCGGAGATACAGATTGGGTTGTTGGTCGGACAGAGACAAATCAGCTAGGAAATGGACCTTATTTATTTGTATACCAACTTATAGGTGAATAAAATATGGTCGATTTCGCTGTTGAAACGATAGGCGATAGTCCCGGAGATATTGAAAGCCGTCTAACTGAAGTTAATCTTCAAGCATCCAATAGAGCTAATCAAGCGTTGATGGATACAGCGAGAGATGTGAAAGATGAGTTAGAAAAGACTTCGCCTCATGACACGGGAGAATATGAATCAAGTTGGTATGTGTATCCCGCTAAAGAAGATGAGGTTTGGATATTAAATGAAGCTGATCATGCTCCATATGTAATGCTCCCTAACTCTCGTATGGTTGGCTCCGAACAAGCTGATTTACCTACTTCGGGAGTTCTTCACAACGTAGAAGGTGTAGCTAGGGGAGAATCCAATACTCTTTCTTCAGCTATTCAACAAGCAATTCAAGATTTAATGGAAGAATTTAGTGTATGAATTTGGAAAATTCTAATAAACGGTTGAAGGCTGGTTTGGTAAGGCTTCTACGTGATAACGTGTCGGGTTGGTCTACCGATAATGATATTGGTGTTCCAAACGTTTGGCCTTCATCTCCACCCGAATCTTCTGAAGATGAATTTCCAAGAGGCGCAGTTGATATAACAGAAGGTGAAGATTTTGACCTTTCTGTTGATTTAGACGTGCGATTGCGAGAAGTTACTGTGAAAATTGTAGTTTTTGCTGAAAGTGAAGGGCCTGCTGAAAGTTTAATTGATGATGTTGAGGATGCTGTAGTTGACTATTGGGATGATTCTGATTCTAATGGTGATAACTACACGGGAGATTGGACTTATAGGCAGGTTGAAGGCTTTACTCCCCTAGCCGAAAATGCAGGAGATAAGGGGAATTTGCGGTACAATAAGTCAATTAACATGATTTTCGAAACAGTCAAGGTAAATTAAAGTGATTATTTATGCCCGGTGAATTTAGTCCTGTCGTTGGATCTCAGCCCGTTGAGTATGCGGAAGAGACAAATTATGCCACAGAATTGCCTGAACCAACTGCTTATAATTGGTTTGGTATTACTACATCTTGGTCTGCTGATCAAGGTGTAGAATCAACTAGCATTACGTATCTTCCCGAGTATGGAGCAGATAATAAGCTTGAAAAGCGTGTTAATGTCAAGCTTCGTGAAATGTATGAAGGTGAAGTGACATATCATCCTCAAGGTGACTTTAGTTTCCTCCAATACTTCACAGGTGAAGTTGGTGGTACTCTCGATGATGTTTCAAGTCTTCAGATAGGAGAAATTAACGAAAGCGATGATACATATCGTCGCTTAATGGGAGGTGTCGGTGAAGAAGTTACTGTTTCTGTTGCTGAAGATGAAGTAGTTGAAGTAAATGGTAGCTTTACATTTGGCGAAGCTACTGATTGGGGGGATATTGATTATGTAGGCGATACTGGAACAGTTGATCTAGATTCGCCTGTTACTCCTGAAACTGATGATAGTGTCGGTGTTCAAACTTCTTCTGCTACAACCGGCGAAGTTCTTCTTTATGATACCAACGGAGATGAACTAGCAAGGGTTAGTGCAGATACAAGTTATGTTGGCGCTGATGTAGGCGGAACTGAAGTCTTTTCAGTCCGTCTTGTTAATACAGATACTCCCATTACTGGTGAAACTATTACAGTTAATGGCGAAACAGATGGCTCCGGTACTAATTCCGGTACTGCTACAGTTGATGCTTCGGGAGAACACGCTTCTGAAGATACAACAGAGCCTTGGTCGTATGATAGCTTAGGTTCTGTCACGTATGGCGGAACTGAAATGGATGGGGCTATTGATAGTGTTGAACTTACTATTTCTAACGATCTTGCTGTTGTTAGAGATGCTAATTCTGATCTTTCAACACAGATTGATGCTATTGTTCCCGTTGACCGAGAGATCACAGTAAGCGTTGAGTTTACTTACGATAACTTCGATATTCTCAACGAAGTTCGGAGTTATACTGCGAAAGACTTTGAGTTTACTATCGGTGACACTACTTTCACCGTTGGAGGTGTCAAATTTCCGACAGCCCCATACGAGTTTACTGCGGATGATCTAGTTGCTGACTCCCTTGACTCTGATCCAGCTAATAGTATTAGTTGGACTACAACAACCCCGTAATTTAATACTGTCGGACTACAATTATCCGTATGTCCAAAGTATGTTGTCCGGTTTGTGGAGAGGGCTTTAAGCAAGTTGGCATTCATTGGTCTTCGGGGGATGTTTGCCATGAACCTCCCCTCTCTGAGTACCTTTTCGATATTATTAAAGGTAATCTAATGGGAGATGGATGTATAGATAAAGCTGACAAAAACCCCAATCTAGTTTGTGAGATGACGAATAGAGAATATTTGGAGTTTTTAGATGATGAATTGGGGGTATTCTCTACACAGGTTAGAATGACAAAAACTGCCGAAGAAGCAGCTAAAGAAAACCGTGAACGTGATTTCCGGCCCAATGCTAAAGCAGAAGATTATTCAGATAAGTATTCTCTCCGGACTAGAAATTTAGAGCAATTAGAAGAACTTTCCGATTGGTATTCTTCCGGGAAGAAAGTCTTTCCCGAAGACCTTGAATTGACTCCAACTATCTTGAAGCATTGGTATGTTTGCGACGGACATTATTCTCTCAAAGAAGAGTCTGTTCGTGGCAATATTGTTCTTTCGATGAACAATGAACGAGATAATAAAGAGAAGATAGAGAAGTATTTTGATGATATTGGTGTTGAAGTAGGACGTTGGCGTGAGTATGATGCTGGCGATTATATTGATTGCTCGGCTGTATTTCATGCTGACGAAACAGAAAGATTGTTTGAGTACATGGGTTCGCCATTGCCCGGTTTTGAATACAAATGGCCTAAGAAGTTGCGATAAAAGAGGTAATTATTAAGAATGACTGATACATTTGAAGTAGATGGTGAAGAGTATGAATTAGAAGGTAATCCGTCTCTCCGTACTGTACGTAAAGTACAGTCTATGCAGATGAATGTAATCAAGTCCTATGTCTCTGAAGATGATTTGAGAGACATGGATTCGCTTGATGATGAAGGAGAGATTATTGAAGCTATTCTTGAGTCTGGTGGCATGGAAGCCCTACAAGATGTTATGTGGGAGCGTTCTTTGCTTGAGACGGCCCAAACCATTTCTCTTGCCCTCGACTCTGTATTCGATCCTTCAGACTTCGATAGCATGAAGGCTAATGAGTTTAAGGAGTTACGGAGTGAATCTGAAGAAGCTCTTGATGGAGATGCTGATGATTTTTTCAACGACTTAGGGATCGGTTCGTTATTGAACGAGGATCAGATGCAGCAGAGAGCTACGGAAATGACCAGCAGAGAGACTTAAAACAGGAACTTCTCCCGCTTAATGCAGTCGAGCGTGTAAAGAAAATAAAACGCGCTATCCGTGGGAAAGAAACGTATCAAGGCTACTCTGAACATCAAATAATGAAGAAATATTCTATTGGGTATGATGAGTTAATGTCATTCCCTTATGAAAAATATCTTGAGTTTTCTAAGATAATTAGCCTTGAAGCAAAAGAAGAGAAGAAGGAACAAGATAAAATGGAGGATAAAGTTTAATGACTTACTTTGGTGATATAGCAATTCCGTGGGTGAGTGAAAAAGATACTTCTGTAACCAAAGAAGTCATTGAAAAGAACTTCGTTGATAAAGCACCCGATGTTTATGAGCTAAATACGAATTTAGAATCGGGAAGTTATTCTATTGTTCTCAATGAACAGTATCATCCACGAAACGAGAGTTTTGAAGAACAGCACGATGCTGTTTTATCCATGCCTTCTCGCCATGCTAGTGAGTTTCCTGTAGATGTTGGAGGAGATATTGGTTATATAGACGTTACTTCTTCTACAACAACCTCTACTCCACAGCAAGAGATTGACGAAGGAGAGATCAGTATTTATTTTTATGAGAGTGACGAGTATTCTCCTGCTGTAAAGTCTATTTTAGATGAAGGCAGGTTTAGTAATTTCGTTGTTGAACCTGTTGAGTCTCTTATTGGCTTTCCCTCTTTTATCAATGTTGTTGGGGAAACTTCTGACTATACGATACCAAGCGAAGATGGCGATATTGATTTATATATCGTAACTTCAGGAGAAGTTTTAGAATTCAATTCAGCAGATATCGTAGAAGCAGAACAAGAATCCATTTGTCGCTTATTCGATGGTGAAGATAATAGAGTTTATAGCGATTCGAAGGATATTCATTTTGGCTCTAATATAGAAAATTCACTTATTGATATAACATTTAATGGAAACTCGTCTTCCATCGAGTATTATTCGGGTTCTTGGAATGATCTAGGGCAAGTTGAGTTAGCTTCAGATTATGGGTATGCTTCTGATAACTCTAATGATTTTATTACTGTTGAATTTATAAATGATAATGGAGCTTCAATTTATCGTGGCTTTCCTTGTGTAGAGTATAACTTTGAAGGAGAGTCTACGTTTACTCATACTTTAGACGGAAGTTTGGTTTCTGAAGAAGATTATTATTTGCATTATCAAAATACACTTGGTGATGATATGGTAATGGTAAAAAAATCTTCTGATGGTCTTTTCTTTGATTCAAGTTCAGCTTTTGGAGTTGAACAACTGAATACTTCTAAAGAGTATAATATTTTTATTGGATACGTTCCTGATGGTATTCCTGTTGAAGACTATGCACGGTACGTCTATTACTTAGACAAAACTCCACGGACGATGATATAATGTTTATTGGAGACATTGAACTTCCCATAGTCAATAATATTGAGAAGGGTGGTGACTCTGATTTTACCGAGATAACTTCTAATGTAAAAAATGTCGGAGTTAAACACGAAAAAAATGTAGAGCAAGTCTCCATCGTTGGTTATCTCAATCAGGAAACTCATTCTAATTCTTTATCTTTAGGAGAACAAAAAGATCAGTTGAAGTCGCTTAAAAATAAACATAAGTCTGAAAATTCTATAAATTATAGAAAATTTAAAGGGCATTTGCTTGTTGAAGAAGTTAATGTAGTAGAAGATGGGAGTAGTCGGATTGTAAAAGAGGCAGAAATTATCGCTCGCTACTTCCCTTGGCCTAAGTATTTCCCCGATAATCAACCATGACTGAATACATTGGAGACATTCCTGTATCTTCTATACAGAACATTACTATAACAGATTCAGAAAATTCTGATGAAATTGATCTTGTGAATGAACAAGATAATTTTG
>Ga0102939_1000673_pt1 | contig 12600 bp, 14 predicted proteins | sample SalPon2_B_H2O_MG_FD_78214 | JGI IMG/M metagenome (GOLD analysis project Ga0102939, IMG submission 78214) | Salt pond water microbial communities from South San Francisco under conditions of wetland restoration - Salt Pond MetaG R2_B_H2O_MG | ecosystem: Environmental > Aquatic > Non-marine Saline... | reverse complement strand
GGCGTAGATGACTGTTGCCACCATGCCAGCGATTCCAAGAACCGGATAGTGATAATGATATAATTTAGTGTATAGCCGAAACCACTTCGCCATACCCATCAAACGGCTACCAGCAGTAAGGCTCCTTCGGCGTTGAGTTCGCAGCTCCCATCGACCGGCTGTTTCAGTCGAGGATATATCTAAAGAAGAGGATTTCAACAGAGCCAAGCCAGATTCTATTCTGACCGAGGCAAGACGCCCATAGCTTCGTCTCGATGGGCTAAACGCAATTTGCGCCTACCAGAAATGTAAGTGGAACAGCCAATCTGTTCTCCGATCCTGTAACCATTTGTTCCTAGTGCCATTCAGCAATCCACCCGATACCAAGGAGAATGGCAATTTCTCTCAGAGTCACCGATAGCCGAATTCGAGTAACTTAGCAGAAGCTGAAAGACAAGAAGAATGAGAATTTATCGATCATATCTCACCGACTGGCGAACCGGAGTGATTACGTAGTCATCCACAGTATAGAGATATCCAAAAACCACCCGACGAGAGCGACCCAATTCGGTTTCGTATTCATTTATATTATTGAATTATGAGCAGCGATGAGAGGGCCGTCCCGCGAATTGTTTACTATTTCCTCTTGTACACAACGACAGGAATAGACAGTTCAGAATCATATGACATTATCGTCAATAGCTGCAAGTTGTCTTCTTTTTGATTAAAACCTAAGCGAGAGGTAGGAAGCCACACGCAATCAAATCTTGTCAAGGGGAGAACACTATTGAAACCAGCGTGAGTCTCGTGGAGTAATGACCAACATCTGGGCGACAAACGGCACTCCGACGATGCCGGGCATTCTGAATCCGCTGACAGCTGCCTGTGATCAGGGGTTCATCCCGGACGAAGTGTGGATTCTCTCGAATCCTGGGGTCGCTGAGTATGTCGCCGAGGCAACTGAGCGATTCGAAGTGATCATTGACGCCTATGGCGGTGATACTGACGTCTCAGTACACGAGTTAGAACACGAGACCGACTTTCACGGGATCATCGAGTTTTACCGGTCGACAATCGAAGCGGCTCGGGAACAGGGAGACACGGTTGCTGTAGATGTGACTCCGGGTCGGAAGTTCATGTCTGCGATTACATTTCAAGCCGGATTCAAATTTGATGCTGATCACGTCTTCTATTTCCACCGGAAATCAGGTGGGTACTACGGACAGTACTATACGGAAATTCCGCGGACAGCGACTGATTTAATCGATTTCAAGGAGGTGCTGTGATACAGATTGAACGCCGCCGATTAGTGGTACTGTTGAATACACTGTACGACCAGGGCGTCGAAACAATCACCGTGGAGCATCCATGCGACGATATCGGTGAGTAGGTGCGTACCACACCCACGAATTGACCGATGCGTTCGGTGAGGAGTTCAATCGCCTCGATAACCAGCCGGCCGGGTCCAATCGAGAAGGGTTCCTCGGACTCTACGAGTACCGTCGCCTCCGGACTGACCGGACCGTCGATATCATTGACTGTGACACCGGTGATGACGCAATCGTTGCTGCGTATCACAAATTCAATCAGAACAGCCGGAAGCAAGCGGTGTTGCTCAGCAATGATTACGGGTTCATCGACAGGAGCAATGATACTGGGGTACCGGCCCAACACGTCAAATACCCTGTCGATATTCCGCGGACAGCCACCGGATCGTGGACGCAAGCAGCCGAATTACTCCACTACCTCGCAATCCTGTTCGGCGTGATTCAACTCCCCAAAGTTACCGTCTACGGCGTTTGGAACGGGAAAGACGGTCGGCACTGGCAACACGAACGGCTCGATATCGACTGTCGAAGCCCGAAAATCGAACCGCAGTTAGAGCGTGACCTCGTCATTCTTAACGCCACTAGCTAACAGTTCAGATTGAACGGTTGGAGGCGGTCTTTATCGGGTTGAAGCGAGAACTCTACGACTATCTTGTGAGATAAATCGGCTGCGAGTCTTATAAATGAATTTCTGAAATTATATAAAAGTTAAATAGATAGCGTAACGAATGGTTCTCTATGGAAAGTAAATCAAATACTGGCACGGGCTCTGGCGCGAGCATCTTACTTGATATTCCTGCGCAAGACACGGGTCTCTTCAAAAGCCAAGCCGTTCACGATGTACTTTCCTTCTTATCTCGATATCACGAAGATGAGTTCTCTATCACAGAATTAGCTGACGCGGTAGACTACTCTCGCCCAACGATCACAAAAGCGGTTGACACGCTCGTCGCCAATGACCTTGTCACCGACCGGCGGGACGGGAACACCCGATTAACCCAGATCAATCGGGGACGATTGTCCCGCCCCGACGACCCGTTGCTCGAAATTCCTCAGGCCGAGTTTCACGCGCCAGTCCGCACTGCTCTCGAACAATTACTCGACCAGCTAGACGCCGTCATCGGCGTTGTTCTGTACGGGAGCGTCGCACGCGGGGACGCGGACCGGCGGAGTGACGTTGATCTCTGGGTGCTCGTGACAGAAGACCGCATGGCGAATCAGCGAACTGCGAACACGGTTCGGCAAGACCTCGAGACGCAAGAGTTCGACACTGGTCGCTACGCATACGAGATCGACGTCGAAGCGCTGCCAGCTGTTCCGAACTACACTGAGGGCCTCCAAGAGATCCTCAGCGACGGCATTGTCCTCCACGACACGGATAAGTTCGAAACAGTCCGAGAGATGGTGTTCCATGGTGGGCTCAATGAGTAGAGATGCTGACCCACAGGCCATCACGGACGCGCTTGCAGCGGCTATCGATGCGTTCAACGAGGAAGGATATGGAAGCCCCACACGTGAGGACGGGATCGATCCGGACGTATCGTGAAACCAGCTGAGGAGGTCTTTTGGGGAGATATTCCGGTTACTTTGCGGATCCCGACGACCATCTCTGGGAGGTCGCGTATCTCCAACTCACCAACGACTAACTGCCTCCTTTCGCTGCGGACTCTTGTTTAATTCGCACCCTTCAGCGACCAGGTGTTTCATCCTAATATATATCTGAAAAATAGGATTTCAACAGAGCCTCTGAAATCAATTCCCTCCCCAGCGCGTACGTGTACTGGCGAAGGGATCGGTTACCGACTCTGCTCGTTTTTGATGCTCGATATCGACCGCTTCGTACCCACGATCGGTCTCACGGATATCATATTGTAGTAGGTCATCTTCTGTGGGGAATCGACCTGCAACGTTGCTCACGTGGAAGAAGACATCATCTGTCACCTCACTTGTCGAAATGAATCCATAGCCATCCTCCGGATTAGAGTGGTCAACAACACCGACATCGTCCCGAGCCACGAATTCGTCGTTCAGCTGCTGTCCACCAGTTGGTGCTGAGGAATCGTCCGTGTCAGCGGTATCGTTCGAGTGCCCCGTGTGACTCGCCCTGTGCCTGAGGAGATCCATCGGCGCATCGAACTCATCGCCACAGTCAGCGCAGCGATGCACTGTTTTCTCCTCTGGCTTTAGGTCATGAGTGTGTTGGATATGGCGGTCTACTGCGTGCTGAGAGTGATATGTGCGGTCACAGTGGTCGCACCCGAAGCGAGCACCATCGGGCCGCTCAGTACACGACGTTAGATGAGACATCAACTCACGCTCCCTAGCAAATGGCTCCGCACAAAACTCACATTCGTAGTTTTTCTCAAGATTGTTTTGCCCGCCTTCGTCTTCGTGTATGTCCCCCGTAGTCGGGTTCGAACTATCGACGTTCGAGTCGACACTCTCGTCCGTCTCGCTCGTTTGGGACCTCTCGGACTCAGACCCTTCTGGCGTGTTCAACCCTGAAGTGGAGAGTATCGTTCCGACCGCTTGTTTGCGCTCCGTAGAGAGTGATCCCCGAACCTCGCTGAGCAACCAGAGTGTCCGCTGAACTGTCTCAACGGGTACCTCAGCAGACGGTGGGTCTGTGATCGTCGCTGCTTTGTCCCGATGCGCTGACGGATCGGCATCGACGGGGGTTAGCTCACGAGTCAGAATCCCGACTATCACCAGCGCTTCCGGAACCGTCGAATCTGGGAGCGTCTCTAGGACCTTTTTGAATCGGGTCCCGACCCGGTAATCAGTACGGTCCGGGTTTCGGATTCGATCTCCACCGTCATATTGGAGGGACATCGACTGTTATGCTAACTGACCAGTTCACATATAATATGTTGTGACTGATTTCCCCAATCGAGTCTTTCGCCCGAAGTCATGGCCAATGATAAACCGCCTAACTTCAGTTCCCGCTGTACCGTCCACCAAACGTTGCGAAGTGATCAACGAGCTCCGCCTGCGCCGCCTCAAGTTCGTCGACCGATCCGACGTGCTTGTAGAAAACAGTGTTCGAGTCGAACGGATTACCCGCCGTTGAAAGCGACCAGTCACCCTCACGCGTCCGGTCAACAACCGCTTGGTCAACAGCTTCGTCAGCACCTTTGATCTTGTAGCCGAACGCTCGCAGCGCACCGTCGACGTCGGTTCGATCGTAGTCGGTCGGAGACATCCAATACAGGTGCACGTTCAGTCGCTGCCTGTGATTCGCCGGTGCCTTCGGTCCCTCCATCTCGTGATTGATGCGATGAATCGCAAGTGCTGACCCGGAGTTTCGATTGGTCTTCACGCTCATGTCCGTCTCCGGATCGAAGAGCTCGGGCTGTTCATCAACCATCTCCTGATCGAACACGCGGAGGCGTGCCTCGATCTCGTCTTCAAACTGCGAAATCAGTTGGAGCGCCTTGAGATAGCGATCCGAACGCAACCCCTCGGTCAGAAACTCATCGGTCATAGGTCGAGTCTCGACCGGAGATACGTTAACTGTTCGTCGAGTGTCTCCGAGACCACGATCGGTCGCACCGTCTCAACGACGCCTGAAGGGTCGACCATTCGATCGATCGTCGGCTGGGGTTGGAAGCCGGCGATCTGCTGTTCAACCGCCGCACAGAAGAGAAACGCATTGGCCGCCCAGTGATCGTCGACGGCATCTCCTCGCCGTAGTACCGCCCGAACCGCCGCAGCGACATCCTGCCAGTACAGGACGGTAATTGGTCCCGATTCGTCCCACACGATCTCGCACGTCCCGTCCGGTCGCTCATCGATACTTGGCGACACGACTGCGTTGAGACGGTCACGCTGTCGCTTCGGTAACAAGAGGACGTGATCCCAACGCACGTCGTCGTAGTGCCGTTCGACGAGTCGCGCCGTCTCCGGCGTTTTCCGATAGTTGTCATCGCCGAGTTTCACTTCGATCGAGACTCCGTAGTCGGGATGTCGAACCAGAATATCCGCCCGGCGTCGCCCGCCGTCGCGTTTCGGAAGTCGAGCCTCCCGGAGTACTTCGTTCGGTGGCTCCTCACTCGGTACGCCGAACAATTCTCCGGCGAGCGCCGCAGACGGCTCAAGCAACTGCGCGAGCCACTGCGACCAGTCGAGTTCACCGCTCGGTCGTACCGGTCCCCGAAGCGCTCGCGTCCCCGTGATGTCCGTAGCGAGCGGCTCCGTCTCGAAGGGAGCCGCGGACGCTGCCCACGCGTCGTTGGATTGCTCAAGTAAATCGGCGATTTCGATCGCCTTCTCGTGACCAGCTTCACTGAAGAGCTCCCACCACGAATCGAGCTCGGTCCACCACCCGGCCAACTGGCCTTGGTTCGTGACTCGGAGCGCAGGGCGACAGACCATCGTGGATTCCGAGCTTGAACCGAGCTGAGATACTGAATCAATCGCTTCCCACTCCTGTTCCGAGCCCCGTAGCACTCTGTCCCGATCAGACCGATACGCCGCCACACCGCTCTCAGAGCCGAGGTACGCGTCAAACCACGAATCAAGACGTCCCCAGTCACTCGGTTCGACGTCGCTGCTCACGAGCCGACAGACGCAACGAACTGATAAAACTGCTTGCCAGGCTCACCGGGGTATTTAGTCGATGTCTCGTGAGAGATTCGATATGCCCTCCACGGACACCACACGAGCAGCCCCCGGCCAACGGTGGGAGACGACCCTTCACGGCATTCGTCGGCTGCCGCACCGGACGGCCGCGTTCATCGTCACGATGCATCCTGCGGTCTGGGTCGGCCTTTTCGTCGCGCTCCCGCTCGCAGTCTTCGGGTCGACGACCGTCTTCGGTTCGCGGGCAGCCGTCGGGTACGTGATCGTCAGTGCGTGTCTGTGGTTGATGGTGTGGTTTTCGAGTGCGGGGCTCAAGACGAACCGCTACCGGCTGACTCCCGAGACTCGCACCCTAGTGATCGAACCCGAGTTCGACAATCCCGAGACCGAACAGTTCGCGGCGGCGACCGGTGCTGACGAACAGACGATCGACCTCACCGAGGTGGAGTCTCTACAGTTGATTCCGCTCGGGCCGATTGTTGCCGCTCGGGTCCGCTACCGGTCGCTCACTCTCACGAAGCCAGAGGGGTTTCTCATCCCGCGTGGACAACTCCGCGAGATTGCCGCCAGCTTCCGATCGTGTGGCGTGTCGGTCCCCGAACTGGTCGCCGAGGACCCTCCGACACTGCAGCGTCGGCCGTTCCGTGCTGTAGCTCGGATCGCGGCGATGCCGATACTGATCGGCGTGCTCCCAGTCTACATCGTACAGGTTCGACTCGGTATCGACGTGTGGCCGTTTCTGTTCGGGTTCGTGCTCGTCACCTGGGTCGTGATCGTGCGCCACCTCTCGGTCCGGTTCGGGATTCGCCCCGAAGGAGGCCGAGCACGTGACTGGCTCCTTCGGTGGGGAATCGACCTCTTCGTCGCGGCACTGGGGTTGGTGGTCGCGCTCGGATTGCTCACTTTCGTCGAGTCGATGTGAGAGCCGATCCCGCGGGGGGGATAAAATTCATGTGGGATAAATAATGTGTCTTTGACACCATCGCACTCGAGATAGGGAAGCAGGGGTGAGCCCGCCGTGTGTACCGCTCGGCCGCGTACGGCAGTACCGTCTCGATCCGAGACACCCGGCTGCTCGCCCGTACCGCACTCGACTCCGGCACAAGCCCAATCGGACGATTCGCTCCGCCCTCCACGGCGTGAGATGTCTCTCAAACACACCTCCAACCGATGCCCTCCACACTCTCACGACGCCGATTCCTGTCGCGGTCCGCGGCCGTCGGCGCTGGCACCGCCGTTACGGCTAGTGGACTTGCGAGCGGATCGACCGAACCGACACAGAACCCGACACAGACAACCGGCGTGGACGCGCTCATCGACGATGTGGCTACCCGCGCGTTAGCAGACCACGACGCGGGCGGACTGACAGTCGCCGTCGTCGACGGCGACGGGGTCCACACAAGCGGCTACGGCCACGCCTTTCAGAGCGAAGATGTCCCGGTTCGAGCGGATGAGACGCTCTTTCGTGTCGGTTCGGTCTCGAAGGTGCTCACGTGGACGGCCGCGATGCAGATCGTCGACCGCGGCCAGATCGCACCGGACGCCCCGGTGGACGACCACCTCGAAGCTGTCGACCTCCCGGAGACGTACGACGAACCGATCACACTCGAACACCTCGCTACCCACACGCCGGGATTCGAAGTCCGAGGCCGCGGCGACTCGGTGAGTGATCCCCGGCACGTCCGTCCGCTCGTCGAGTCGGTCTCGACAGACATGCCGGCGCGTGTCCGTCCGCCGGGTGAACTCGCCCAGTACACCAACTATGCTGCCGCACTGAGCGGTCAGCTGATCGCGGACGTCTCCGGGCAGCCTTTCCACTCGTTCGTCACGGAGAACGTGTTCGCGCCGCTCGGGATGTCACACAGCACGTTCCGAGCGGCTCCGCCCGGACTCGTCCCTGCCGACGGCACGGCCGTTGACGATGTCGTGAGTTTCTACTCCGACGTGTCGCCAGCGTCCGGCCTCCACACGACCGCCGCGGATATGGCACGGCTGTTACAAGCACATCTCAACGACGGCGTCGTCGACGGCGAACGGATCCTCTCAGAGAGCGCGGTCGACGCGATGCACCAGCAGTGGTTCACACCGCACGAACGGATCGACGGCATGGCGTTCGGTCTCTTTGAGAGAACCCGTGGCGATACTCGGATCGTTCGTCACGACGGTGGAGTTCCACAGTTTTCGACCGAGTTCGCCCTGCTCCCGGAGGAGGGAGTCGGCCTGTTCGTGGTCGCCCACGGTAGCGAAGCATACAATGCGAAACAGGAGGTCGCAGATGCGCTCTTCGACCGGTACGCACCCGTTGATTCGAGTGGCCAACGGCGGTCTCCTGACGGGACACCCGAACGTGCTGACGAACTCGGCGGTCGATACCGGTCGGTGAACGCGACTGATACGGTCAGTTCCGAGAGAATTGTCTTCGGACTTTTTACCGGCCAACCGATCGACGCCCGAGTCGCCGACGACGGTCGGCTCATTACGGAGCAAGGAGACAGCACAGACGAATGGGTAGAAGTCGAGCCACTCGTCTTCGAACACGTTGAGAAGGACTCGACGCTGGTGTTCCGCGAGACGGACGGTGAGGTGACCCACCTGTTAGACGGACTCAGCGCGTACGAACAGATCGGCTACCGCGAGCAGCTCTCAGTACAGGGATGGCTAACAATGGCCGCTTCGGTAGTCGTGCTCACCGGTCTCGTGGGGTGGCCGGCAGCCCGGGGGTGGCGTCGATACCGCGGCGGGGATTCACCGCCGGAATCTGTCACTCGTGCTCGGTGGATTGCAGGCGCGGGTATCGCCGGGCTCTTATTGTTTGTCCTTACTTTCGTCGCCGTTTCCGTTGCCGTGGCGTCGATGGGCAGGCCGACATTGATTGACCGCCCGCCCGCGTGGTTCGAGGTCGTGTTCGTCGTGCCGACGTTAGGAGCCATAGCGACCGCTGGTGCTGTCGCCTACGCAGTTCGTGCGTGGGTCCGAGAGGATTGGTCAATCGCCACGCGCGTCCACTACTCGGCCGTCGTCGTCGCGGCGACCGTCCTGTACTGGCTCCTGCAATATTGGAACCTGCTGTGGGTCCGGATGGGATGACTGATTCAACTTCCTTGTAAAGCCCTAACAGCAGGAAGCCCTCCGCTCAAGGATCGACCGGCGTCAGCGGTGAGCAGGTCGAGTAGTCACGACAGGGTCGTGAGCTGACTTGCCAGCGATTCGAGTTCGCCCACCTCATCGATGGCACTCATCCACCGCTCCGGAAGCTGTGATTCCCCGAACCGCGCACCTGCGACCGCACCCGCAATCGCGCCGATCGTGTCGGTATCTCCACCGCGATTGACCGCAGTCACGATTGCTTCCTCGGCATTCTCTGCGAATAGCCCATCGTGGAGTGCCGTCTGTAGCGAGTGGACGACGTATCCCGACGTCTCCAACGTCTTTGGTGAATCGCCACGAGCGAGCGGTTGAAGCGCCGTCACAAGTTCAGCAGGCGCGTCTGAACCGACCTCGTCGAGCGCGTCCTGTAAGGGCGTGTCCGCGTCCTCAAGGAGACCAGCCATCGTGAGGTTCAGCACCGCGCAGCCGTACGCACACCGCGGGTCAGCGTGCGTGATCTGCGAGGACTGTCGACTCACCTCCACGAGTCGTTCCCGGTCTGTCGCGTACGGAATGGCGAGCGGCGCGCATCGCATCACACTCCCGTTGCCCGCATTCTGGCCTTCAGGACTGCTCTCCCAGACGTGCTGGCCTGCTTCGTCCCACTCGTCACCGTGTTTGAGTCGGCTGAGCGACTTCATCGTCATCCGCCCGATGTCGAACGGGTTACTGTCATACCACGCGACAAACCGCTCGGCAATATCTTCGGGATCGAACCGCTGTTGCTCCACGAGGCTTCGCGCGATACACAGCGCCTGCTCGGTGTCGTCCGTAATCGTCCCGGCAGGCTGGTTCCACGTTCCGTGTCCGATCATCTCGTTGAGCCGCCCGTGCTCAGCACGAATCTCGGACGCAGGCATAAACTCAACTGGCCGGCCAAGTGCATCCCCACTGGCCACTCCAAAGAGAACACCACGAGCTCGATCGATATCCATACGGCACACAACGCAGGTCTCAACGAAAAGTGTCGGGTGAGGGGTGCCTCTTCATCAGGAAATAGATGGAAGCCGTCGCTCAGACACACATACGGGCGAAAGTCGTGTCCGGCGAGCAAATAGGGGCCTTTGACAACCATCCCGCGGGTGTAGCTCCCACTCATTCTTCACCGTAGTAATCGTCGCTCGTCGAAGTGGAACTGGCTCCGCTCTGGGCCGCATACGAGGCGAGACGATCATCTTCGGCGATAGCCCAATATCTCCCGCAATGACGCACGAGGCACCGGTCCTTGAGACGCGAGAGTACGGCACCGACGCTCCCTCGCTTGATTCCTGTCACCTCATGGATCTCCGTTTGCCGTGGTCTCGGCTACTTGTAATGACAAGTAAGTACTCGTCATAACATATGTGTCTCTCCACGTCGAACGTCAGTGTATGAGCGGAGCAAGCTATGACAAGACGATTCAGTTCCGTGCCGGAGCCGAAAAAGAGGCCGCGGAACTCCTCGATGAGATCCACATCGGTGGTGTCAACGTGAGCGAACTCGCCCGCGTCGGCCTGGTCGAAATGCTCCGACGGTCATTAGATAAACAAGACAAGATTGCGGTGTACGAACGATACAGCCGTGGTGAGGTCGGTGAGGACGTGGCCCGTGTCCTTCTTGGTGAGAAACTCGATAGGATGGACGAGGAAAAAGAGTCGTTCGAGGCGGCCATGAAACAGGACACGTCTGAATTCCTGACGGGCAGCAGTGGCGAGTGAGGCTCGTTATCTGCCCATCTGATCAGTACAGGGAACTCACGAATTGCTCAGTAGAGCAACTTGTTTATATTCTTCTTGTTTACAGAAAGTATGTTGAACAGAGAACCGACTTGGAACGAGAATCTTGGTTTCTTGGTAGTATCGTTCGCAATTGCGAGCGGTGCTGCGACACTTGTCCCCACGGCAGGACTCGGAGGTCTTCCCGGCGCGGTCGGTGTCATCATCGTCTTTGTAATTACCTTTTTAGTTTGTATGCTGGCCATCGACCGGTTATTCCTCCGAGAGGAGTAACTACGTTGAGTACGGCTAATTCGCACTCTTCAGCGACCAGCTGTTTCAGGTGGATATTTATCTGAAAAAGGGATTTCAACAGAGTCGCTGGTTCTATGTCTCGAAATCAAAGCTACAGCTTGAACCGTGCCAAAGCGGTCTCTTATCGGCGTCCGCTATCCTGTGAACTGGCCAGTTCAACGGATACCAGAATCGGAATTCAAATGACCGATCGGTTGTTACAAGACATGTTCAAATGACAGAGGATAGCGGCTCCAACCAAGTCCCCAGTCAACCGGTTGTTGTCCAAGAGAATACCCATCAGAACGAGATTCCCGAGAATATTGATTCAGAGCTGTATTCGGCAGACAGCCCCACCAACTCGTTCCACGAATTCACAATCGAGCCCGATGATGAGCTTGTTGAAGCACTTCGCAAGAACGGCTACACGGTTGAGTTTAGGGAGCGGTGACACCCTGAATCACGTGTTAGATTGTCTCATCGAACGGACCACTTCTTATCTGAATAGCTGTTCGTATTTTTCAAAGTCCGCTGGTCTGGTGAGTGCTCCCGGAGTGTGAAACACCTCGTGATTTCGATCGAGATCGTGCTCTTTCGCTACCCAATCTTTGTAGGATTCAAATCCGGCAGCGTCTCCAAAATGGTCATCTCGATTGAAATGAACCCCTGCTACAAATTCAAATGATTCCCCACAGTAGAGACAAGGCGCTTCTTTTCGAGTCATAATAGTAATATATCTTCTATCCGATGTATGTCTGCCGGTCAGGGTGTGTCTCCTTTGTGGCCTGTGGGCCGAGCGGTGAACTGTTTGTGAACCGTGCGGCGCTGTATCCCCTCCCAACTGTGCTCTTCGGTCGCTTCGCTCCCTGCGTTGTTCCTTGAGAGAGGGAGCTTAGCGCCAAATCTCACTTAATTCACTCTCACTCACATGTCCGACACATATATCACGAAAGTTTGTTAATAGATACCAAGCCACGCCCAACGACGTGGCGATTAAAATCATGAACGGAATACAGGACGGAGTCGCGGTCGTCACTGGCGGTGGATCGGGAATTGGTCGGCAGTCCTCGCTTCGGTTCGCTGAAGAGGGGGCAAAGGTCGTCGTCGCCGATGTCGACGAGGACGGCGGTCACGAGACGACCGAGATGATCGAGAGTAACGACGGCGACGCGACGTTCGTCAGGGCAGACGTCACCAACTCCGACGACGTCGCCGCGATGGTACAGACGGCGCTCGACGAGTATGGTGGGCTTGACTTCGCCCACAACAACGCCGGCATCGCGGACGAGGGTACTCGCCTCGCGGAGTACGACGAGGCGGAGTGGGACCGAATGATCGACGTGAATTTGAAAGGCGTCTGGCGGTGTCTGAAAGCCGAGATCCCGGAGATGATCAAACGGGGCGGCGGAGCCGTCGTGAACACCTCCTCGGTCGCCGGCGTGAGCGCGAACGGGAGCGCACACTACGCCGCCAGCAAACACGGCGTTATCGGACTGACTCGACGGGCGACGGTTGATTACGCTGACGACGGCATCCGCTTCAACGCGGTCTGTCCCGGCGTCATCGACACGCCGATG
>Ga0102939_1000668_pt1 | contig 12626 bp, 17 predicted proteins | sample SalPon2_B_H2O_MG_FD_78214 | JGI IMG/M metagenome (GOLD analysis project Ga0102939, IMG submission 78214) | Salt pond water microbial communities from South San Francisco under conditions of wetland restoration - Salt Pond MetaG R2_B_H2O_MG | ecosystem: Environmental > Aquatic > Non-marine Saline... | reverse complement strand
GGTAGCGCGGAGTCCCCTTCCTCAAGGAACGAGCAAAGCGAGTGAGTCGGGAGGGGTAGTTGACGGACACTTTCGCGTGACCTTTCGACCCAAGTATCACAAAGATGTGGCATATTGATTCTCAGTTTTTAATATACACATATCGATGCTATTATATTACTACTATCTAATAGGTTAATTATGAGTTTAAATAGACGGACGTTTAGTAAACAGACAGTTTTTATTGGAATTAATTTACTGGCTTTCTTGGGGATATCGGGCTGTTCTTCTAATTCAAAAGAAACATATTATGAGGTTACTGTTTCCAATACGTATATTAGAACTGGAGGAGATGCGGTTCTATGGGTTTGGGAAGGACATATCGATTTAGATGGGGCGGCTAATAATCTTGATTTGAAGTTGAATCTAAGCTTGATTGACGATGACGGGGAGGAGATTGCATCTACTTCTAAAATTATAAATGTACAGTATTATGGTCTGTCTGATGAAAAACAAATTGCTTATGCAGGCGATGCTGAAGTTATTAATAATGTAGTTGATTACGAGTTAGATATAGAGAAAGTCTAATTATATGTGTTTTCTTCTTTTGAATCAATTACTGAGGCGAGGAGTATACTAACGAGGAGAACTAAGTCAACGCTGTTGTGGAGGAGAGCATCTAATTGATTTTTTTGGATATTCTTCTTGATTTCGGTGCTCTCTTTTTTGGCATGGGAAAATAAATCTTCAAAATCTTCATCTCGCCATTTGTCTTCTTTGTTTCCTTCCTGCTCACTGTATGAACCGAGGGCGAAAAAACCAGCAGCCGTTAGTGGAGTTTCCATACCCGTATCTGAGTATAAATCCGTCATTTCCATTGTTCGTGCAAGTAATAATATAGATTCAACGACTAGTTCCTCGGTTTTCTTTTCAAGTGTTTCGTAATCTTCTTGTTCATGTGCTTCTTGCACATCTCCAAGAAGGGGTTTTAAATAAGTGTATGTAGAGCCAATTTCCAGTGCTCTTCCTGTTAATGGTGGTTCAGGTTCTGCTCCGTGAGAATCAAGGGCTTGTCGAACGGCCGAAAAAACAAGTTTTCGACTCTCTGTAATTCGAGTATATTCCATAATTTGTGACACCTATACTTCACGTTGGAAGTTTAGATAATCAAATTTAGTATTTAAACAGTTTAACTCTTTTGAAAGATAGGATATAGATACATCAGTCATATTTCCATCAGTAAACATTTAGTCTCTTAACTATGAACTTTAACCATGAGTCTCAAGGAATATCACAACGCAATTAATGGGTTTCCGGGATTAGAATTTGACCAAACAGATTATTCAAACAGTTCAGAGATGGTAATTGGTGTTACGGAAGCATCTGGACACGTTAAGAACCAAATCAAACATCAAGCAAAAGAAAGAGGTTTAAATGTAAGCGCTGATGGAGAATCGATTTTAATTAGTTTGTAACAAGTTAAATTTTCTATTTTAAACAGCATTTTCTGTAGGTTGTAGTTTAATTGCATCCGGGAAGAAGGTGTTGAAAGCCAAATTAGTTTGAACTCGCTTAGGTACATGCGTTAGTGTGAATGTTATTTGAACTCTATGAGAGCCGTTTCCTGTCACAATTAGACTCTTTGAGTCAGTCGTATAAGAAAAACCAACAGCTAAAGATTTCTTAAGTTTTCTTACTGCTTTATCAAATGCAATATGATGATTAGGTGCGTTTATTTCATACTGCACAGTAAACTTCCTAGGCTGCATACTGTCAAATAAAACAGACACCAATATGAAAATTCCGATATACACTTTGAGTATGCTCAAAATTATAACGCAAGCATCGGGTTGCCCCGATGATGAGACCATCTGATACTTGCTAGTTCAGCCACAAAAAGTTCATAGACTCGTGGCGGCATCAGAATGCCTGCAGGTCATTCTGTATCAGCCGACTCGGTTACCCATTCAGGTTCAAACTATCATCCTCAACCATTTTCTAAGTCCCATGGCGAGTTAAGGTTGAACTGTGTTTGTCCTCCAAATAATCTAACTTATAGGAGGAACGACTTTCCTGAAAACTGTTTCCAGTTTTGGTAAGCCGTGAGCGGGCCTGCTAACGATATCTGATTTCCTCTCGTGACTGTTTGCCTTTCCGTAGGCAAAAGCTGGTGGGGAGATTCGAACTCCCGACATCCTGATTACAAGTCAGGCTCTCTGGCCAACTGAGATACACCAGCACTGTGTTATAGTATCTTCATGTCCTTCATAAATAAGCTTTACCATATTTGCATAGGTATCTTGGACTCAATACGAATTGTTCTGTCCATTTGGTTCTTCCTCTAATCCATTTCGAGATAAATACTCAAAAACCTCAGTAGAATCGTATTCAATACTGCACAACTCATACTCTAAAGTCTCTGTATCTACAATTGCAAAGGAGGCTTTTCCATATGGACTCCCATTAGTAAATTTATTTTTATAAGGAAAACCAACACTCCCCGGATTGAGTATAAGCGATTGATATTGGCCTTTGAATTTACCAACATTGAGAGCATTTTGACGATGGGTGTGTCCGAGAATTAAAATTTCCCCATCTCTAGTGAAATAATCGCCTGCAATTTTGATAAATTCACTTGAATGGACCCCAGCGTCATCATATTCTAATCCACCTTCAGAGAGCCCATTTACAGGTCTGGAATGAGCGAGTGTTATGTTCTTATAGGCGTTAGTTACAATTTCAGGTAGAGATATGAGCCACTGATACTCCTCCTCAGATAACGTTTCCATTGTGTTTTCATATTCTACTATTTCATAATCGCTTACAGGGAGCCATTTACGAGAAGGAAAAACTCGTGAATCGTGATTTCCATAAACGGTAAAACCAGCGTTTTCTTTTACTAATCTAACTGATTCTGAAGACTCTCCAAGAACTCCAATAATATCTCCGGCACAAACCAACGTTTCGATGTTTCTTTCTCGAAATTCATCTAAAACAGATTTTAAAGCACTAATATTTGAATGAATATCCGATATTACGCCAACTTTCATTTCTGGATGACTCCTATTACCGTAATTTACATTCTCACCACATTCTTAAAGTATCTTTGGTGACAATCCGTGGCAATTTATTCGTCAGTTTGTTCCATTTCGTCCTCTTTAATCGAATAAAACATATCTGGATTCGCAAAGGGAATCCCCTCATCATCTTGATAAATTACATTTGCGGAGATGAGGCGTGCAGATGCATTTGGAGTCTTTGAAACAATTTCTCCACCCTTCATATCAACAGATACGCTTCCCTTTCCAGCAACTGCTGAACCACACCATGGGGTTCGGCAACTGAATACCCAGTGTCCTTCACGGTCCCCATCCCTGCCTGAAGCCACTGTCGCTTTCATATTCTTTAGAATCGAATGGCAGTTCGTGCATTCTGCGAAAACCGTGGGGTTAGCTACAACTCCCGAATCTGTAACGTCCTCACTGTCTTGCGGAACTCCGTATTCTTTTTTCAAATTCTGTGCCACATCATCAAAAGTCTGCTGAGTCATACAATACTATTTTATATCCACCCTCAAATGTGTTAGGATTCTAATAATAATAAAATTTATTCAGTTTATGATTCAGAATGTTTAAATCAGTTTTTCCCTAAGTATGGGAATAAGATGAACGCACAAAAAGAAGAAGGCGGTCAAATTCTCGTGGGGTTGTCACAAACAATCCCAGAACATATTACGATTGATTCAAAAACTCTTTGTAATGAAACTAAAGAAGTCAATGATATTAGGTGTATCAAATCTGGAGATGACCCTCTTTCGACGGCTTCTTTAAACATCTGTCAAGACTGTCTGAAAGAATGGGAAGAAGACTATTCAAATCTGTCGCGTGTTGAAACGGTTCAATGTCAATGTGACAGAATTGAAACGGATGAAATATACCGGTGTGGGAAAATAACATCAGTCCACAAAGCTCGGGGGCTAAGACATCCAAAAAAGAAAACAATCACCCCAATATGTGAAGACTGCTACAAGTGGTTGTTAAATCGAGAAACAACAAAAATTAGCACCTCGTACGAAGACGCTGTTCCTTTGTATAAGAAAAAGAAAACATAGTAATTTCATACCCGTACCCCTTCAAGGCGAGTTTCACCCTCGCTTTTCGGTAAATCGGTCAAAATTATATTTTGGTAAGCCTACCTGACCAATGTTTTTATCATGGGAGTCAGAACCTCCTGTTAAGAGTAAGTTAGAAAAATCTTTATTTTTCAGTACAGAGAAATTTGGAGTCTCATTGTTTGAATAAGGATAATAAAACTCAACTCCATCCAATTCTTTTTGTGCCAAGTGAATAGCTTTTTCCGGCTCACCATATCGATACGGATGAGCTAAACTTACAACTTCACAAGCATCCGAAAGAAGTTCAACACCGTCTTTGAATGAAGTTGCATCTCTTTCAACATAACACGGCCCATCTTTTGATATAATATCTTCAAAAGCGTCTGAATAAGAGGGCGGGATTTTCTCACTTTCATCTATTGCTTTTGCAATATGTGGACGCCCAATCCCGGAATGAGTCTCAATATCTAACTCCACTCCAAACTGTTTCTGAACAAAATTTATTATTTTCTCTGCTCTTTCAATCCGGTCGTTTTGTAACCGTTTGAGTTCAGTCTGCAAATCTTCAGTCCTAGAGACAAAATAGCCAAGCAAATCAATACGCTCATTCATTGATTCAGGCTCTACTCGTAACTCAATACCTCTAATTACAGTGACCCCTTTTAAATTTATAACAGGAGAATCAATTTCTGGGTGAATACAATCGTGGTCCGTAATAGCAACAACAGAAACTCCTTCATTCTTGGCAACAACTGGAACCTCTTTGAGTGTTAAATTCCCATTTGATTCTTTTGTGTGAATATGTAAATCAGCATAAACTTTAGAGGAGTTTTTCATACTTTATTTTGAATTCAAGTTTACTTAAATGTTTTCAAAAATACAATACGATTTAAAAATAGTTTCTGGTTTTATATTTCGGCAGATGCGACCTCTCCAAAAACTTCTTCAATTGCCATCTTACAATTTAGAAAAACTTGATTAGCATCTTCCCTATTGAATTCTTCATCTCCTTTTATTTCGAGTTCAACAAGATATCCTTCTTCCTGACTACCGTAATTTGACTCAATTTTTGCACGATATTTAGCTCCATATTTTCGTATATACACTGTGGAACCAACAGCGGATTCAACTTCGCTTCGATTTTGAATCGCTAACTTAATCTCTTCAAGGTGGGTGTTCCACTTTGAGCCTGTAGGTTGAGTTTCAAGTTTTTCGCTGATTATATGGGTTTCATTTCGCATATAAAATTAAAGGTTACATGGGTCTTTAGCTGTTATGTTTGAAAATTATTGATTTTGACTGAAGTAAGTTCTACTCAATATATCTTTCGACAGAATCCTAGTGGAGTCCGTGGATTAAACCAACACGCGAGGGTATTTTGGCCTCGTCACGCTGGTTCTGGAAGATGATTCCAATCCAATCAGACCCAGTAGTTGTCTTATTTTGGGAACTATGCGACAGGCCAGCAGTCGGGTGTTGCATGGCCACATAGTGGGAAGAGGATTTGAACCTCTGCTCTCTGGGATATGAACCCAGTGAGAACTACCAAGCTTCTCTATCCCACTGTGTTCATAAATAACAGGGCCGAGTACATATCTTTTTTGATTTAGTCATCAAAAGTAAATGAATAAATGATACAATAATATAGTAAATTATTAGTACTTAAACATCGTGTGTTATGGTACACACCCATGTCTCTTGACCCTGAGTTCAATTTTGAAATCGATGTTGGGATGACCATCGAAGTCACGCACACCCATGAGCAACCCTGTAATGACCCTACTGCTGGATTTGAAACTGTTGAGCAGACTGATAGAGGAGTGGTGACGGCCATCCCGAGTAGGAAGTTTGATTGGAAACAAGATGATTTTGATTTTGATTATCAAATCGAGATGAATGGGTCCACTGGAGCAACCCGCTCAGTTGACCTTGCTGCTGAAAAAGTCTGCCAACTTCACTATGATGCAGGAGGTGACAGAGACTGGGAATCTTTCAATCTGAAATCTGTGACGGTTACTGATTCCAATTAAATTTTTTAAATCTGTATCTGAGAAAAACAGGGCTTGACTCCGAGTAATGCCTCTTCGCTTTATATCAAGTAAATGGCTAATACTTGCTTCGAAGAGGGTCTAAATCTCCATTTTCACGACGATTGCTTATCATATTAAGCATTTTTTCAATATTACTATTTTCTTCCACTTTAAGCTCCATGCCCTTTTTGTCTGCTTGGTATAACAGTTCTGAAGCTGCCGCCTCACTAATGAAACTCGCTTCTTGAAGGTCGATTACTGTATGATTTTTTTCAGCAGCTTTTTCGAAAATTTCTTTAATTCTATTTCTTGTTGTCGGGCTTTCATTCAATTTCATTATCAGATATTAGAATATGTGAGTATAAATATTATTGGATTAAATTGAAATTTTCACCCGAATGATAGCCGTGATATTGCGCCTGCTCCTGTTATAAAGTCACTCTTCACGGTTCTTTTTATGATTTTCAGCAAGTGCAATTGCATCTTCACGCTGACGTGCGTATCCAATTACTTCAGTTGCATCATTTTTTAGCGTTTCTAAAGAATTTCCATAATAATCTCCCATCTCAGAAACAAATTCCACTAATTCGCCTTCTTTGTAGTGAGGTGTTAACTTTCTACCATTCACTAGAGTATCTGAAATACTAAAAACCCATTCGTACTTTCCAATGAAACCGTTTGAAATGTAAATTACAGCATTTTCAGCATTCTCTTCAGTAAGTTCATTTGGATTTGGAACTCCCATATGTGTTGATTGAGTTAGAGCCCTATATGTTTTGACGATACGTGGACCCTGAGTCGAACAGGGGCTTCCGGGGAATCTGTCCGGGGTGCTCCCACTACACTATCCACGTATTTCTTATAGCGGTTATTTTGGACCGCTCAGTTGCAAGTGGTACCATTGCTTGCTACTAGTGGTATCGAGCGTTTCCGTTCTAGAATGGAGCGGCTCGATATACTTCCAACACGATTCGAACGTGCAATTTCATTGTTAGACACAATGTTGATTACCTGAATTATCAATGGAAGCAATACGTCTATGCAGAAGACGGGAATCGAACCCGTGTACCGTCCGTGGCAGGGACGGAGGATACCACTACCTCACTTCTGCAAGAATGAGACTGAGTTTTACCAAGCCTCGTGATGGGCACGAAACATATAGGCTTTCAAAGTATAATATCAAATATGAATGTAAAAGAAAATCTCGGACGAGTAATTGATAATCTCGCTGGAGCCGCTTACTCAGAATCCAATCATCATCCTGCTCAGCAGATGGAAAAAGCCTTTAAACTTGCTGAAAACGCGTTAGATGAGATTGATAAGGACGGAGGAAACACTGCTAATGCCGTCGCCCAACTATCTGAAGCGATTAAGCTCGTTGAATCATGTAATGACCGTTCAATGTGGGACTCCAGAATGTTATACCGGATTATCTATGAGGGCGGGGATGGAAGTAGCTATGAAAGCACTACTTTCAGAAATGTTCCAGTTGGAAACGTTCCAGAAGCATTAAAATTAGCAAAGGAAAAAGCATACGAACAAGACCGTATTATTGATAGTCCTGAATAAGCGGTCTGATGACTTTTATATTCTGACATTCCTCCACGACTTCGTGTACGTATGGGCGAATATATGCGTCTACTTGGATTCGAACCAAGGACTGCTCCGTTATCAGCGGAGCACTCTACAAAACTGAGCTATGGACGCATTTAAAACCAGAGCGCGACTCTGCAGAGTCTACAGGCTTTCACCTGCCAATATTGTGCGCTCGACTTTTCAGCCCTATTATACCGATTACTCGGAGCGGTGAGACGGTTTGCAAGCCGTTCTCTTTCACCGCCGTTGGCCACGCGTTTCTGCACAGTATTATTTCCCGAGAGACCGCTCGCCCCTCGTGTTCTTCAGCCGATTCAATGGGCACGAGAGGATTTGAACCTCTGTACTCTCCCATGTCAAGGGAGCGTCACAACCAGTCTAGACCACGTGCCCTCTATACCTCACTGCAAAGTGAGTATGTGAGGATTTGAACCTCAGACCTTCCCGATGTAAGCGGGACGTTCTTCCAAGCTAAACTACATACTCAGAAGTTTCTTAGGAGATTAACCTAAGTTTGGGTCACCATCTTTTCAGATGTGTAGCCTCGCCTCACTAGGCGAACCGCTTGCTGGTTCAGGTTCAAAACCGTTCCCAACAAACTGATGCGTCCACGAGGATTCGAACCTCGGACCTCACCGGTATCAGCGATGCGCTCAACCTAGCTAAGCTATGGACGCACGATGGGCGGAGCAATACTCCCGTTTCTCACTCCCGCACAACAGGACTCAAACCACCCAGAGTGTTACCGATTTAGTCGGTTTCATCAGTTGTGCTTGACAGCCCTTCTTTCAGGAGGGAACTATTCCTGCCCCTACTCACAACGTATTGAATTGGCTGTGTTATCGGGGAAGTGAACACACTCGGATTTGAACCGAGGTCCTTTAGGTCCGCAACCTAACGTTCTATCCAGACTGAACTATGCGTCCGTTTTGAGGAAGTAAGTAAGACTGCCAATGAAGGCAGTCTTTGAAAGTCTGCCGAGGACTTATTTCGACTTCGGGCCCCTTCCTCTTCGAGGAAGTTCACCACGACCGACCAAGGCCGTTCCGCCTGCAACCGACCACCCTAGGTGTGGCGGAAACAGGCTGATGGGCGGAGTCGGATTTGAACCGACGGCAATGGCACCCAAGGCCACAAGGTTACCAAGCTACCCCATCCGCCCGGGATAACCACATGCGGTGAGTGGGATTTGAACCCACGTTATAGCCTTGGAAGGGCTATGTCATACCGAGCTAGACCACCACCGCTTCTTCGTGTTATACTGTTAGAACAAGATATGTATTATACTTTCGATAATGTTACCATATTTGACCCAAAATGTGGTTTATTATCTTGCGGTCTGAAAAGTTCAACAAAATTCTTAAGAAGAGATTCGTTGAAGTCAAAATGACCAGAAATATACAATCTTTTAAGAGTTTATTTACCTTTTTGCTATCTATTGATTTTTAGAAAAATTCAGAATTTATTGTGTAAAGCCAAACTGGTCTTATATGTCCTTTTTTGTTCAATCAAAAACAGTCAACTTCAATGTTACTGCAGGAAGGGAGCTTTGAATATTTTTTCAATTTCTGGAGAGGCGGTTCAGACCGAGTTAGACCACTACCATGTTTTGATTTTTCTCCGCATGTTCAATTACAGGCTTATGCGTCTACTTGGATTTGAACCAAGGGCTGCTCCGTTATCAGCGGAGCACTCTACCTAACTGAGCTATAGACGCGTGTGGGTAAGTAGTCCCAAGAGATATTGATTTTGGAACTCTACCTTGCCCGCTAAGTAGAATCCTGTGGAGGAATTTGAATCCCCTGCTTCGTCCATACCAAGGACGCACTCTACCACAATTGAGTTACACAGGAGCGAGAATCTTACTGGCGTCCGAGGACCCGGTCTAGAAGCGAGCGGTGTTGCTCGTCATCTAGACGTATCGGTCCTTTGTTGACTTGTTGTCCTTCGAACCCAGTGAGGTTGTTGTCATACGTACTATTCGACTGGCCAGCATACTGATTTCGCGTGGCCATATGACAGGAGTAGGATTTGAACCTACGGTCTCGGGGATATGAGCCCCGTGAGTACTCCAGACTACTCTATCCTGTCTATTTAGTAAACCATATGTTGCTATATGATTTTTTGACGCCCGCGACAGGATTCGAACCTGCATTCGTCTCGTTCGAAGCGAGGTGCATCTCCAGTTATGCTACGCGGGCAAAATTCACTTGAGAGAGTTTGAAAATCTCTCTTCCCGAGAACAGGGTTTCTTCTTCTATTTTGGACCACAAGTGCGGTTTTTGAATACATCATCAACAATATAGGGGTGCAGAACTATTCAATTAATATGACTGTGATAAATGAGTTTCTTGAATCTGCAATAGACCCAGAAATAACAGAAACCGAAACCTCCTCTACAATTTCATACCAAGGAACAGATATTGCACTTTCTGTCAACTCTGATTTTAACGGTTCAGTGTATATTCTCCTTATTGATGGAGATTCAGAGGACGAAATGTTTGACGCAAATAATTTTGGAAATGATAGAGAACATCTTAAGTCTGAGATTGATGACTGGATTAGAAAACGTACGTAATCGTCATCCTTCTCAAATTTATAATTTCAATCAACATAGGAACTGAATAAGTGGGGTTTTTTCGCAAGTGACGGGCCGGATTTGAACCAGCAAAGTTTCGCTCTGCAGGCGAACGCGTTAACCAGATTCTGCCACCGTCACGGGTATAATATCTGTAGTTGTTTTGTTCGCCCCGTAGATTTTTGTTTGGATGGGCTGTCCACGATTTGAACGTGGGTTCCGTGGCCCCAAGCCACGAAGGATTATAACCAAACTACCCTAACAGCCCGTGTGATTTCATTTGAAAAGATTATTCGGCGTTGAATTGAGTGGTTTCGGCTGAGTTCGACTGTTTAATCTGTCATTTCGTACCGAACTGTCTGATAGTTTCCGTTCTCGAATGCTCGTTTCCAAGACGCCTCACAAGACCCACATAGGTTGTCCAGAACCTTCCATGGGTGATTCATGAGAACTCCATTGTCGTTGAGCATTTCGGGACTTACGACATCTGTGAGATGAGTAAGGGAATCGACTTCCTCAATGTCCCCGGTCACAGGTATTTCAACAGTGACTTTACCACACATTGTCGTCACGTCAACTGTTTCTTCGTTACGAATGTACGCTGTATTGCGTGCTTCATATGCATCAATTGCGTTAACGAGATGCTTGGCTCCCGTTGAAGACTCAGTGACCAGCAAATCTGCGAATGGGACAGCGACAACTTCCGTGTTAACGGATTCTGTGTCTTGCTTCGTTTCCATACTCACTAAGACAACGGCCGTGAGTATAATACTTACGATATTGCTGTTATACTTGTTATTAGTATTTTTATAGAATACTTTGAGCGCACAATCTGCCCTCCTCGATTTGAACGAGGGAAGAGTCACGTTTGGGTGACTGTTCGACCAGACTGAACTAAGGGCAGTTGCAGCGATTGCTTCGGACGGAGAAGCCATTGGGTTCGGTGAGGCCTATCCCGGCGCGTGGTCACGTCCCCAGAGCCGTTCCAATCTGGTTGACTCCGACGGTTCTACCGTCCAGAGACCGCTTCACAAGCGCGACCACTAAGTCTGCGGGGTCGGAATCGAACCAACTCATTCTCGGTCTACAGCCGAGTACCCTGCCTTAGGGACTCCCACAGTTGAATAACAGGATAATACGATTTGAATTCTGTCACTGGCTGGGCTCAGTGATACAGACAGAATTCTTTATCCTGCGGCAATTGTAAACGAGGAGATTTTGGTTGACGGTGGGAGTAAGCCTTGTTCTGTTTGCTACCAAGATGATTATCTATATAATGATTATCTAAATTATTATAGTTCAAACTATGATAGTCTGAACTATGATAGTTTGACCTATCTTAAATTTAGGAGTCATTTCTAGTATCTTCTTAGTAGTTCCTGATATCTTTCTAAGCGTCTTTTAAGACTCGCACTGAGTTGCTTGCTCGTTCCGACCTGTTCCCAAAAGGAACACTGGTTGACTCCAGACTCTTCCTGAGTGTTGAAGTCACTCCGAACTGAATCGGCTCGTCTCTATAGCAGAGGCACTCGATTATCTTTACACACGTGCTTGCGCTTGCGTGCTCAGTTCTCGGCCCAGCTTTCCCTCAGTAATTGATTGCTCAAGACTGAGTGCTGGAACTCATTGTATCCCAATTAGGATACAAATCAGTTGGGTGTATCCCAACTGGGATACAGTGCAAGGACTTTCCTCAGGACACGCACTACACGTGCCTGTAATCAGTCTCCACCGACCATTTTGTGTTTTCTCCGCGTTCACAATATGAATATTGTTGCGCGATTTTAGGGCGTACGTCGCTCTTCGGGAGCGGACACCAACATTCTGGGTGCCCGGTCGCCGGGTACACGGAGATTCCTTCCCAGCCTGCTGACGGGTTTCAAACCTTGCTGGGAACCTTACGCGGTTGTTGTGCCGCGTCCTGCCCGTCTCCGGGAAGGAACCTCGGTCTTTCTATCCCGATATAACTCGGGGGAACACCGCACACCTGTGTTCCACAGGAGAACTCATATCGAATTCACAACAGTGAATGGCTGTCTGCAGTAATGCAGAACACCCCTTCGATATGAGATGAGTCCAAGGAGATGGAATCGAACCATCGAAGACGCAATCACAACAGGATTTTCACCTGTGTCTGCCACGTGTGGGATTTCACCACATATCCGGGATTGCTCTCATTTCAGCAACCGACTTCGGCTTACTGCTTTGCAGTGCGACAGTCCTTCCGTGGATGGGAAGTGTTAGTCGTCTCCTCCTATTTCTTCCTTGGTTTACTAACCCGATTCCTTCGGGGGCAGTACGCTGCCAGCGAGTGACTCGACGGGAATCG
>Ga0102939_1000665_pt1 | contig 12662 bp, 10 predicted proteins | sample SalPon2_B_H2O_MG_FD_78214 | JGI IMG/M metagenome (GOLD analysis project Ga0102939, IMG submission 78214) | Salt pond water microbial communities from South San Francisco under conditions of wetland restoration - Salt Pond MetaG R2_B_H2O_MG | ecosystem: Environmental > Aquatic > Non-marine Saline... | reverse complement strand
TGCCCGGGTACCAGTGAACGAATCTGCTGTTTCAGACGGACCTCTGTGAGATCGAAGCGGGGACGCTACCGATGCGACGACCGACTCGACCAGCGGTTTCAGACGAACTCCTGTGGGATATGAACCTCCGGCCGAGAATCATTATAACGATGAGATGTGGCAGCAGTCGTTATCTATTAGTTCTTTACTTGCGGCTCAAGCGACAATACCCTCCGACACAAGCCGGGGCAGCATACGGATCCAACAATCACCTAGCCGACGCGCGCGGGCGAAGATATAACTATCAGCCCTCTGATGGCCGAAGCGTGGCAACAAACAACACCGTCACAGGAGGCGATAGCTCGTGCGGATAGAGCTCTCCCTTGATGCGATTGCGGATGCAGCCTACGATACATCCGCACATCACAAGCTCCGTGGTCGGTTTTGGCGAGCCTTGGACGGCAAGGAGGACTACGCCGATGTCCACGAGACAAATCACGGCGTGGGATTTGCCTTCTCGAACATATTCCCGTGGGGATCCATCGATGAGGGTGACCGACGGTATGTTCGAATCGCCTCACCACGCCGGCAGGTGCTTGATGATCTGGTCGCCCAATTCAAGCAGAATCAGGCGTTTGAGGTCGGACAGATGCGCTTTGAGATCGCGGACATCTCTGTTCACGCCCCGGAGGTCGGTGAAGCCGGCTCAACAGGGCGGCTCGATACCGGAACGGGCGTCTTCTGTGCACTAGACAAGCAGCTCGCCGAGGAACATGGGCTGGATACCTCGGCAATCGAAGCGGGAGAGTCAGAGACCAAGATGTTCTGGCGGCCAAAGCACGGTCTTGAGCCGCTTCAAGAGACCATCCAACGGTCGCTACAGCAGACTCACGAGCTGTATGGTGACGACTACTATGATGGACCGATGGAGGTGGATTCGCCGCTGTTTACTGAAATCGAGCCGATCAAGGACGATGTCACCTACGCCATCGAATTCCAGCCGGCGACAGCCGTTGACCGAACCGTGCTACTCTCGAAGTGGCGGCTGGGCTACCGCGTTCGCGATGAGACGCATCGGTATCATCTGAACCTCGCGCTGGATGCCGGCATCGGGCAGCGCCGAGAGCATGGCTTTGGCTTCCTGAACCTGCGGGAACAGACGCCCCCGCGGGCAGCCACATCATGAGCGACGGACGCGAACTCACCAGCGAGGACTTCCAAGACGCGATTGACGACTTCTGGCATGACCGACCACCGACAAGCTTCGAGGATGTCATGGCGTTGTATGGCGTGCTCGCGGTCGCCGAAAGTGGCGGCCGGCTATACCGGACGCCGAGTACACTGGAACCGTTTGTCGACGACGGCCGGCTGGTGACGGTGTCGCTGGATCTGACCGGGCCGGACCCGAAACTCGTCGATGTCGAGCAAGATACGCTCCGCGATGCGGATATCCCGCAATTGGGATATTCGCATAAATCCTCAGGCCGGGGTGCGAAGTACTCGCTGACTCAAATCGGCTCGAAAAACGGCAATGACGCAACCGGCGTCCGGGATACGATTCTCGGCCGCGTGCAATCTTGGACTGGGCAGGATAGCGTCCAATCGCTTTGTGGCGACGACGGGCATCCGGATGCGTGGCTCTTAGAGGAACTCGAAGCAGCCTTCGACGACGAGTCGGCTGTATTCGAGGAGCTTCAGTCGACTATCGTCGATATCCTGCCCGCAGAGGAGTCGGTTCCGACGGTGCTAACGATTCGGCTGCGGCTTGATGAAGCAGATATCGAGTCCGTCGACGGCGCAGACGTGGACTGGTATTATCCCGCCGAGGTTGGCGTACTCATGGAGGCGATGCGGCGATACGCCTCGGCGAATGCCGCTGACAAGAACATCGACAACGATGCCTCAGAGGGCGAGTCGGTTGGTGTTGTGAGCGGCGAAGAGGGCCGCGTCGTCGGAACGCCGGAAAGCCCGCTGGGCCTGTTTTCCGTCAAGCATCCCGATGCCCAGCCCGGGCTGCGGAAGACAGCCTCTTGGCGGAACTATCCGGTTCGAGACGACGTGGCGATGCTGTTCGCGAAAGGACAAGACCTCATTGACACCTGCGTTCTCCGGCGTGGTAGCATGGAGACGTATGCCCTCCCGTATTTTGCCGGCGAGGTTACCGGCCAGAAGTCCGAACTGCTGTACTTGGCTATTGACTCCATCCGTGACGATGCGGAAATCGATGAGTCGGAGGCGTCACCGATGGCACAGGTGACGTTCCACCTCCAGGAAAGCGATGACGAGATGGTCCGTGAGCTGGCCGAGCGAGAGCTCCGATTCTACACGGTGACGATGCCGATCAGCGACGACAAGAACGTCATCGCCGAGGAGCCAGCTGCGTCGGTCTACTGGCCGTCGCAGTTAGCCGACGCCCTTCGGGAGACCGTCGACGGGCCGACACTGACGCCCGCTGCCGGCGGGTTTAGTGAGTCACCGAATTGGCCGCTGCTTGAGCGGCATGAAAGCACGCGTCTGGCCCGGAAAGTCGCGTTCACGAAGCTTACCAATCACCAATTCACGGATTCGGTGTTCGGCTACCGTGACGAAGAGGGAGACGACTTCCGGCGGATTATTGATCACCGGCTGCTGGCGGGGACGCCCGTTGAGGCATCGGCACTCTTCGGGGAGTATCTCACGCGATACGCTGACGAATCAGCGGACGGCGAGCCCCCTACATGGCAGGTTGTTGCCCAGCAGTTGGTCCACCTTGAGACCATCTCCCGGGCGGGATTGCTGAAAGGTATCGACGCATCAATCGCTCCAACTGAGACACACATGACTTCAGAGACAGACATTAATACAAGCGACATTGCCGCGATCCGTGAGCAGCGTCTCGAAGCGTTTCTGAATCGACCACTCTTCGACGACACGACGCGGCGAGCAGCGGCATTGGCTGGCGTGCTCATCGGCCAAGTGAGCTGGCACCAGGATTCGAGCCGGAATGTCGGCCGGCCACTTGACTCCAAGACGAAAGGCGACCAGTTGACAAAAAACAGCCTTGAGAATGCGCTGACCGCGGCTCTCGAAAAGGCCAAGGTGTACGCACAGGATTCCGATCAAGGCTACGAACGCGATCTCCTCTTCCCGGAGACGATCGACCTGCTGCTTGAGTCGACCGAGGCGATGCCGACCGACTGGGACATCGACAAGCGAGAACTGCAGTTCTGCTTTGTCCTTGGCCATGCCCATGGCCGTCGGTCGATGCCCGTTGCGTTCGATATGTACGAGGGCGAGACAGAGGCTGCAGAGCAGGCTGCAACGGATGAGCAATCTGCTGACTAACGCAATCGACGCCGTTCACAACTCCATAGATACCCATGACACTCGATAACCGCTCCGAGCTGCTGTTCGTGTACGACGCCCAAGACTGCAATCCGAATGGAAACCCCATCGGTGACAACCGACCGCGGCGAGACCCCGACACTGGCAAAGGTATCGTCACCGACGTTCGGCTCAAGCGATATCTCCGGGACCAATTGCTTGATGACGGCTATGACATCTACGTCAAGAAGGTCGAAGGAGAGTCCCGAACCCGAACCCATCTAATCAAGGATGTGCTTGACCGCGTGGGCGAAGCCGGCGAGATCGAAGAGATCGAAGAGATCGGCGACGAGTTCCTCGCGAACGCCACCGACGTTCGGTATTTCGGCGCGACGCTGAGCTTTGAGGCCAGTGACGACGAAGAAGACGAGCGGTTTCGCGAGTCACTCAATACGGCCCTCCCGAACCACCTACAGGGCCCAGTTCAATTCCTCCCAGCAAAGTCGCTGAACGAAGTCGAAGAAAACGAGGAGTACGACTCGCTGACGAGCGTCATCTCGACAGGTGAGGAGAACCGTCAGGGTGGATTCGATCTTGACGACAAGCGCATCAAATACGGCATCTTCCCGTTCTACGGCCTTGTCGACAACAACAGCGCAGAAGCGACGGATCTAACCCAAGCCGATGTGGAGCGGCTCGACACGCTCTGCTGGCGGGCACTCAAGAACCAGACCACGTCGCGGTCGAAGCTCGGTCAAGATCCCCGGCTGTACCTCCGCGTCGAATACGAGAAAGACAACTTCCACATCGGCGGTCTCCAGGACATGGTCGACCTTGCTGGCGAAAGCGACGAGCCACTCCGGTCGATTAGCGATGTTGTTGTCGACGCCACTAATCTTGTTGAAGCGCTTGACGATGCCGCCGAGCGTATCAAGACGCTTCACGTCGTCGGTGACGACCGGCTCACCGTCTCGATTGACGGCGAGCTCGTCGACGGGGCGGACTTCGCGAGCCGCTTAGCGGAGGAAACAGGAAACGATGTCCACGATATCGACGTTATCGAGGAACGAGACCTCGCTGCCTGATCACAGAGGATTCGTAGATGTCACCACAGCTGGACACCGACGGCGTGCCTGACCGCTGTCTATCGTTTACCGTGCGGGCCCCGTGGGGCCATTTCAAGCGCGTAGGCCGGTCGGTCACCAAACAGACCTATCGCATTCCACCACGGACGACCGTTGCCGGTATGTTGGCAGCAATCGTCGGTCGTGAGCGGAACTCCTACTACGATGTGTTCGGTGGCGACACCGCAGCCATCGCAATCACCCCTGTTTCCGAACTCCGTACCGTCAACATCCCGACTGTCGGTCTCGGGACCGACCCAGGGCAGGATGTAACCACAACCGCGGGCAACTACTACAGTGAGTACAACGTCACCTACCAAGACACGACCAAGGACCGCCAGTTGCACGCATATGAGGTGCTTGCCGACCCGGCGTATCGGATCGATGTGGCGGTCGAGGATGAAGACTTCTATGGCGATCTCAAACAGCACTTAAAAGCCGGTACAGCGGTTTATCCGCCGAGCCTCGGCAAATCAGAGTATCTCGCCACAATCGAGGATGTCGCGACCGACCAAGAGCCGGCACCGGTCGACCAGTCAGAGACGGTTGATATTGACTCGGTTGTTCCGGGGTCGCTCTCGGAGGCAATTCCGCAAGGTGGTGTCACCTACAGCGTCGAACGCTCACCGGCCGTGATGGAGCGGGACAACGGTGGGCGACGTACGACTCGCTTCGACGACTACGTGTTCACCCAGCGCGCCGACACAGCCGTTCAAATCGGCGCTGATACCGACCACACGCCCGTGACGGTGGGTGATCGGACCGTCATCTTCCGGTGACCAGTCACACCACTCGTCCCTGATACCAGTATGACCTCACCGCTCATTTCTCATCCAAACGCTGACGCGCCCGCACACAACTATCCGCAGACCGCACTCTCCGACAGAGGCCATTTGCTGCTGAGTGCCCACAGCACTGCTGTCGCCGACCGAGCGATGCGTCTCTACGGTAGGCAAGCTGCCGACGAGCGAGCAGCACTCAAGACGGCGGCACTACTGCATGACTTTGGGAAGGCAACACCACAATTCCAGTCCCACGTGCGTGGTTCCTACGACGGGCCGGACAAGGAGAAAAATCACGCCCGACTCGGCGCCTTAGCCACATGGTACGTACTTGGGCAGTGTGATGTGCCAGCGCGCGACCGACTTGCAGCGACACTGGCTGTTGCTCGCCATCACCAAGCTCTCCCGAATGCCGCCTCGTACACCGCTGAGACACTGGCAGAAGCCGTTGAGGGTACCGAAACGGCAATCAACGCACAGGTGACGGCCATCTCCGAGGCGTGGCCAGAGAGAGCAACTACGTTCCTCCAGCAGACGCCAGCTACCGATATAGAATGGGCCGGCTTCGCGGAGTGGGCACTATCTGACGCTCCCGCCGAAGAATTGCGGGACGTCAGCTCTCGCAATATCCTCACTGGGCACACACCGGACAGTGCTGTACTCCCGGAACAGCTGTACGACCGGACGCTGCACTGCTGGTCTGCGCTCACGCTGGCCGACAAAACCCACGCAATGGACGTGCCGGAAGAGCACGTCTTCGACTTGGAAACGCTCGATAAGCAGACTATCGAACGGTATGTCGCCTCGCTTCGCGAAGACCCACCGGAAGACGACCGAATGGCAGCGCTCAATAACGAGCGGGAACGGGCACGCCAGCAGGCAGTCCGGGGGGTCCACGAATGGCTGGGTAATGATGACTCAGCTTCGTCGATTGCGACGCTCACGCTCCCGACAGGGCTTGGGAAAACCTTCACCGGGCTGTCGGCAGCATTTGAAGCGAGAGACATCCTCGCAGTCGACGCTGACGCCGCTGGCGAGCGGCCAATCGTGTATGCCCTTCCATACACGAGCATTATCGAGCAGACTCGGGAGATCTTTGAAGATCCAGAGCTGTGGGGTGCCGACCCGCAGACATCAGCACTGACAGTTCACCATTATCTCAGTGAGACCGTCGTCCGCCATGACAGACACGATCATGGGGATGTCGACGATACCGACGCCGGCGACACTACAGAAGAGACGGCCCACCTCTTGGGAGAAGCGTGGCGAGATGGAACGATTCTCACGACGTTTGTGCAGCTGTTCGAAAGCCTGACGGGTCCCACGAATCGGCAAGGGCTGAAGCTGCCAGCGTTGGAGTCGGGGCTTGTCATCCTCGACGAGCCACAGGCGCTTCCCAAAGACTGGTGGGATGGCGTTGCCCGGCTTTTAGAATTGCTCACCGAAGAGTACGGGGCTCGCGTTATTGCCATGACTGCCACACAGCCAACGCTAGTTCGGAATCTAGATACGATGTCACTACTGGAGGCTGGTCACGCCCATGACACGGGTGGCTGTTCGGGCTGTCGTGACGGTCATGCGAACACAGATATGCTGCCGCCAGCGGCGCCGGAGACATACTTTGAGACGACCGAACGGGTGCGCTACTGGATTCACGAGTCAGCTCTCTCTCACCAGCGTGGTGTCGAAAAGACGCACGTCAGCCACGAGACCGCCGCCGCACGACTGCTGGAGGCAGCCAAACCAACCGGTTCGGCGCTGGCCATCTGTAATACTATCGAGAGTTCGCGTGAACTCACCGCTGCCGCCAGTAAACACCCAAATGTTACTCACCTTGGAGCAGCAATCGCGAACGCGCTCGACGAGGTGGACATCAACGCTGCCAATCCATTGGCAGATCCAGCGAAGGTTGTTACCTACGTCCTCGATGATCTCGATCTGGCCCCAGGCAACGGCCACAAGCGTAATTTATCCGAAGGAGCCACCACATACCTCTTGACGCTCAACTCCCGCTATCGGCCCTTCGACCGGCGCGTCATTATTGAGTTAGCAGACCGACTGTCGACTGCCGAGCAGCCGTTTGCACTTGCCTCGACGCAGGCTATCGAGGCCGGGGTTGATCTCAGCTTCGAGACGGTGTTTCGAGACATTGCACCGCTTGACAGTATCGTCCAAGCCGCCGGCCGCTGCAACCGCTCCTACGAGTGGGGCCCGAACGGGGGGACGGTCCACGTTTGGACTCTTGCTGACCCAAACGAAGAGACGCCGACAGACCCAAGCTTAGATCCCCCCGCCTACTACGTGTACGAACAGAGTGCGACAGACGGCGGCGTTCGAGGACATCTCCGGATAATCTCAGATGTCTTAGCAGATATCGGTACAACCGACCGAATCTCTGATCCAGTGTTTGCTCGGGATGCCGTCAGTCGGTACTTTGAGCAGCTGGGTGAGAAATCACTCTCGGCCGGAGAGATTCGAGCGAATATCGACGACGCAAAGGGCCGCTGGTTGGCCAGACAGTCGCTGATTGGCGGTCGAGAGACTGTCGACGTTCTCGTCGGTCAAACCGATAGTGAACGAGCCAGCATCGATACCACGACAACCCTCTTTACCGACGGCGACCCGACAGCGTATGACCGTCTTCAAGCGGCAGCTGGTATCCGAGTGTCGGTGCCAGCGGACGTAATTAAATCAGCACCGACCGTGAGCCGGATAGATGCAAAAGAACGTGGGTCTGATGGGGTCAACGTATTCCGGTTTACTGATAGTGGCGGGTTGCGGTACAATCTTGAAGACGGCGGATTACAGGCCGTTGAAGACGATGTCAGTGGGAGATTTACCGTGTGAGCTGTCGCCAGTGCCGCCTTGGCCCCTTGCTGAGTACCTTCCTTTGGGGGAACTACTTTGACGGTAGACGAGCAAGACTGCAAAATGAGCATTCAACAGCGGGCCGATTGGTGGGTGATGTGAGACTATGGGCGGCTCCGAGTCGGTACAAGAATACGTCGATAAAGAGCGGTCCATGAGCCATGAACCGGAGGTGCGGATTACTGGCCTGATGGTCCAGTACTATCATGTCTGCAAGCGGGAGCTGTGGTTCATGTCACGCGGTATCGACATCGACCGAGAGACTGTTAATATCCAGCGAGGCACCCACGTCGACGAAACGAGCTATCAGGACGCCCGGCAGTCATTCATGATTGATAACCGAATCCAACTTGATGTGCTTGAGTCCGGGGATATTATGGAGGTGAAAGTATCTTCCACCTTGGAAAAGCCGGCTCGAATGCAGCTGCTGTTCTATCTCTGGTATCTTCAAGAGATCCACGACATCGAGAAGGACGGGGTCCTCGCATATCCGACTGAACGGACCCGGGAATCTGTCACGCTTGATGCCGAAGCGATTGAAGCCGTTGAAGAGACCATCACGGGGATTCTCGAAATCGTCAATCGAGAGCAACCCCCGCCGCTCGAAAAGAAACCATACTGTGACAGCTGTCTGTATCAGGACCTCTGCTGGATGTAACATGACCAAACCCAACCATCACATCTTCGCCGACGGCGAACTCTCACGGAACGAGGGGACGCTTCGAATCGATACCCTAGACGGAGACACAAAGCATCTTCCAATTGAATCTGTTGATGCTCTGTATCTCCACGGGCAGATTGATTTCAATACGCGGGCACTCGGGCTACTAAACGAACATGGGGTGCCGTTGCACGTGTTCGGTTGGAAGGACTACTACCGCGGGTCGTACCTTCCCAAGCGGGGACAGACATCAGGTAACACGGTTGTTGAGCAGGTACGAGCCTACGACGATTCGGCGCGGCGGCTGAACATCTCTAAGCAGATAATCCAGGCGAGCATCCACAATATGCGAGCCAACCTGCGATACTACGATGGCCGCCGTGGTGAGTTTTCTACTGCGATGAAGACGCTGGCTAATGAGAACAAACAGCGGCAGATGTCGGTGAGATCGATGAACTTCGAGCCGTTGAGGGGAACAGCCGCCGAACATACTACGAATGCTTCGACCGGATCCTCCGTGACCCATTCACGCTCACCAAACGAGAGTTTAATCCGCCCAGCAACGAGGCGAATGCGCTTGTTTCGTTTCTGAATGGGATGGTGTACACAACCTGTGTGTCAGCGATTCGAAAGACGGCCCTCGATCCAACTGTCGGATTTGTCCATGCCCCGGGGGAGCGTCGCTTCACGCTGTCGCTCGATATCGCAGATATATTCAAACCGATTCTTGCCGACCGCCTGATCTTCCGGCTCGTAAACCGCCAGCAGATATCGATTGACGATTTTGAGTCGGAGCTTGAGGGATGCCTGCTCACTGAAGACGGTCGACTCACGGTTTTGGAAGCATTCGAAGAAACGCTTGACGAGACAGTCGAACACCCGCGTCTCAAGCGCAAGGTTAGTTTCAAGACGCTCGTTCAGACAGATGTCTACAGCTTAAAAAAGCACATTCTGACGGGCGAACCGTACCACGCGACAGAGCGATGGTGGTAAAATGCATGTAATTGTGGTCTACGATGTTCCAGCAGAGCGCACTCGGGTGTATCGGAAACTGCTTCGAAGGCGTCTTGAGCATCTGCAGTACTCCGTATTTTTTGGAGAGCTAACAAAAGGGCAGGTCACCGAACTCGAAAACGAGATCGATGGCAAGCTACAGCCGGATGACTCAGTAGTTGTGTTCAAATCACAGAATCCGGCAGCGTTCGATTACTCAACGTTTGGAGATGCTGAGGAACCAGGGAGCCGCTTTACGTAGATGGGTGCCGACACATCTTGTCGACTGGACTACCGCGCTATGGTCGCATAAAGCCGAACAGTTTCCATCGACCTCCGGGGGGTTTGGGGTGAATTAGGGGTCGATGGAAATTTCTTTGTATGGACCGGGCGTAGAGCCGCTTACACGCCTCTAACAGGGCGGGTTTCAGACGAACCCTTGTGGGATTGAAGCTCGCGGGGCGCGGATCCTCCCTCGTCTCCGCCCTCGTTTCAGACGAACCCTTGTGGGATTGAAGCTCCTCGCTGATCGAGAGCCCGCTGTCGGCGACCGGCGTTTCAGACGAACCCTTGTGGGATTGAAGCACACCTCGGGAGACGCGACAGATCTGTTTTCCTACTTGTTTCAGACGAACCCTTGTGGGATTGAAGCGCCCATCACACCACCGACACAGAACGACATCTACACGTTTCAGACGAACCCTTGTGGGATTGAAGCGAGCAACACGGTGCCGACGTCGTCGGGCACACGTCGCGGGTTTCAGACGAACCCTTGTGGGATTGAAGCGATCCCTCCTGGTCGCGAGCGTCGACGCCGTCGAACGTTTCAGACGAACCCTTGTGGGATTGAAGCTGCGTCAGCGCGTCGACGTCGCGATCGTCGAGATCGTTTCAGACGAACCCTTGTGGGATTGAAGCTGCGTCAGCGCGTCGACGTCGCGATCGTCGAGATCGTTTCAGACGAACCCTTGTGGGATTGAAGCAATCAGACGCGCAACGCGATCCTCGACAAGGAGGAGTTTCAGACGAACCCTTGTGGGATTGAAGCGGCTCCTCCGTCGGCAGCTGCGCATCGATCGTCGCGTTTCAGACGAACCCTTGTGGGATTGAAGCGACGTCCAGTTGACTCGGTCTGGCTTTGTCGGCGATGGTTTCAGACGAACCCTTGTGGGATTGAAGCGATCCCGGACGCGACGTATGAGGCCGCCGACGCGGCGTTTCAGACGAACCCTTGTGGGATTGAAGCATCTGAAACATCTATTGTACTACTTGTCGGAGTGTTTCAGACGAACCCTTGTGGGATTGAAGCCGGTATTGTTAAGTTGTTAGTCTGTGACCGGGCTTGTTTCAGACGAACCCTTGTGGGATTGAAGCGCGATCAAAGCGCCGAACACGCGGACGTACCTGACGGTTTCAGACGAACCCTTGTGGGATTGAAGCTCGGCCGTGTTGCCCTCGACGGCGAACAAGTCGGTTTCAGACGAACCCTTGTGGGATTGAAGCATTGAGCCGCCGCGCATCCGCTGGACGACGCCGATGGTTTCAGACGAACCCTTGTGGGATTGAAGCCCCCACTTGCGCGCGGGAGCCCTAAAGCACCCCCGGTTTCAGACGAACCCTTGTGGGATTGAAGCAGCTGGACGGTCGCGATCGCCGACAACATCCTGTTGTTTCAGACGAACCCTTGTGGGATTGAAGCAGCGACGTGAGCAACACACCGGCCAACAGCAGGCCGGTTTCAGACGAACCCTTGTGGGATTGAAGCACCGACGATGGGACTGACGTGAGTAACGGCCTCTCGTTTCAGACGAACCCTTGTGGGATTGAAGCGCCTCCCTCGTCGCCAGCGCGCCGACGAGTGTCGCGTTTCAGACGAACCCTTGTGGGATTGAAGCCGGCATCGGGCCCCGTCATTCGAGGATCCTCCCGACGTTTCAGACGAACCCTTGTGGGATTGAAGCACGAGATCACTCCGTCGCGGGTGACGCTCGCCCCGGTTTCAGACGAACCCTTGTGGGATTGAAGCTCGTCGCCGCCGTCGATCGAGACGCTAAACCGTGTTTCAGACGAACCCTTGTGGGATTGAAGCACGTGCAGGTGCCCCGGCTGGTATCGCAGCGTGCCGTCGTTTCAGACGAACCCTTGTGGGATTGAAGCGGGCCGCACCCGTGGCTGCCGGGCGTGACGCTCGAGTTTCAGACGAACCCTTGTGGGATTGAAGCCCGCCTCGTCGACCCACAGCAATGCGTCGCCGGCCGTGTTTCAGACGAACCCTTGTGGGATTGAAGCACGCATTTGGCGCTTGCTCTTGGGGCGCGCGTCCGGGGTTTCAGACGAACCCTTGTGGGATTGAAGCAAAACAAGCGATACTCAGTGTCTCCCGAGAGGCCGGGTTTCAGACGAACCCTTGTGGGATTGAAGCGAGGCGATCACAACCGCGAGGGTCGCCCCAACGCCGGTTTCAGACGAACCCTTGTGGGATTGAAGCGAGGAACCGGCCGAACGAAGCGGCCGAACAACGCGAGTTTCAGACGAACCCTTGTGGGATTGAAGCACACGTAGCGACGGGCGACGGCGCGCGAACCCTGGTTTCAGACGAACCCTTGTGGGATTGAAGCATCATCGAGAATAAGCCACGAGCACCGCTGAACGACCGTTTCAGACGAACCCTTGTGGGATTGAAGCGTCGTTCAGCCAGTCGTTCAGCCAGCGATCGGGCGGTTTCAGACGAACCCTTGTGGGATTGAAGCGCGCGCCCGCCGGCCGACGCGACGGCCCTGGAGTGGCGTTTCAGACGAACCCTTGTGGGATTGAAGCGACGAACGCGACGGGTATCAGGTGTGGCTCGACCAGGTTTCAGACGAACCCTTGTGGGATTGAAGCGGCGGTTTTCAGATGGTCCGCGAGCACTTGACCGAGTTTCAGACGAACCCTTGTGGGATTGAAGCGTCG
>Ga0102939_1000663_pt1 | contig 12685 bp, 7 predicted proteins | sample SalPon2_B_H2O_MG_FD_78214 | JGI IMG/M metagenome (GOLD analysis project Ga0102939, IMG submission 78214) | Salt pond water microbial communities from South San Francisco under conditions of wetland restoration - Salt Pond MetaG R2_B_H2O_MG | ecosystem: Environmental > Aquatic > Non-marine Saline... | reverse complement strand
CTATTGTAACATATGAGTGGTAAATTTAAAGACATTTCAGACTGCACTGTTTGTGGAGGGCCTGTTAATACAGATACAAATGGGGAAGCAGAAGAAGTTCATACAGTTTGTATTGACCAGCCTCCAGAAGAACCAATACTTGACTTGTCTGCGGAGACAATGACAAAAGTATGTTTAAATAGGCAGTATAATTGTGGGCACTATTCGTATGGACCACCGCAAGAATTACCTATTAACTGTCCTGAATGTAATATGAATACAGTATAATGACACTTTACGTAACATCAGATTTGCATTTAGAGCATTCAAATATAATCGAATACTGTGACCGTCCGTACGAAGATGTTGACCAAATGAACGCGGACCTCATATCGAACTGGAATAATCGAGTTGAGAAAGAAGATGTTGTTATATTTTTAGGTGACCTTGTATTTGGTGGAAAAGATGAAATTGTAAGCTATATAGATAAGTTAAACGGAAATATTCTTTTTATTCAAGGCAACCATGACGATGTTGACGCTTCATTTCCGTTTCCTGTATGTCAATCAACAACTATTGAGCATTCCGGAATTGAGTTTTTCTGTTCTCACTATCCAGAAAACGTTCCAGATGGTGCCAATTGGTGGCACTTATATGGACATGTCCACAATAATGATTTAGAAGAATACCCTTTCATTTCTCCCGGAAATAAACGAATTAACGTTAGTACCGATGTAACTGGATATGGACCAATTTCAATGGATTCAATTATCGAATATATCCAAGAAGGATTGCGACATGAGACAGTGCCAAACAAAAATTGATTCTTTGTATTTATCTTTCAGGATTTATGCTCCATACGATAGTCCCCGAAGTAGCAAGCGATTCAGGGTCAATTGCTCCATTTGAGATTTCACAGTCTGTATATTCAGCACTCCAATTGTCAAGGGTATATTCCCATTTTAGACAGACAGCTTTACTTGGACTTACAGGATAATACGCTGCTATTGTTTTATCAGAGTATATGATATCTGTTATTTGGTCAGCTTCTTGTTCAAGCGGAAGTTCAGAGGCATTTCTTGGTATTTGAACTAAGACATTATCTCCAAGGAAGAAATACCCTTTTCGAAGCCATATTGAGAGATTGTTATCTTCAATATTGGGTGGGGGATATGAGTTTTCAATACCAATTAAACTCCTATCTAATGGCAATAGAACAACTTCGTGTGCATTATCTTGATTGTCAAGATATGTATAAGTTGTAACATTCCCAACAGGTGATGATTCATTGCTCATTTTAGATTTCACTTAGGAATAATAATCCGACGAAAATAATATTTCCGCCATTCAATCAATTGGTTGCAATGTAAGTTCAATTCTATGGTCTGCGTTGTCAAAGTGGGATGTTCCATCATCAGTAGCACATGGACCAACTATTGCGGAGTCAGCAGTACTACTACGGTCTTCAATGCTTCCTCTTATGTACGAAACCCCATCATCTCTATACTCTTGTGGGATTTCCCATGTGTGTGTGACTGTTGAATTCTGATTTATACGTGGATTCTTGATAGTGTCTGAATAAATACTTGTCCACGTACTAGAATCATTGTCATGGTATGAGAACCGGATATTAATACCATTCTCTTTGGTGTAACTTCCTGTTTCGCTTGTCTCATACTCCATTGTCATTTCAACTGTAGTATTATTAACTTTAGATACGTCAACCCAGTTGACTCTATCCATGGAATCGCTAACTCGGCAGGAATTATACGTTTCAGTCCCGCGACCGAAACTAGTATTTAGTGAATATTCTCTGGGTTTAATTTCTACACTGACGTTATCCGTGTCATTTTTTCCATTTGCGTCTTCAACTGTAAGAACTGCTGTCTTGTTCCCGGTTTCTTCGTATGAATTTTCAACTACTGGAATTCCTGAACCACTGCTCACTTCTCCACTTTCATCTGGGATGCCATCATTATTGAAATCCCACGTATAGGAGGTGATTGTTCCATCAGGGTCAAATGAATCCGAACCTGCAAATGAAAGGGATTTATTGACTACAGTAACTGTTGAATTAACTTCTGCATTTGCGGTCGGAGGGTTATTTTCAACCACAATCTGGATAGAATCGGAATCACTTTCACATGCATTATCAGTAACATCTAATCCAATCGTGTAGGTTCCTTCACTATTGAATGTATATGTCTGACTTGCACCTGCTGTTTGTGTCCCATCTGGCAGAGTCCACGTATAATCTTCAAGACTCCCATCGGGGTCCTCGGAATCAAATGCATCGAATGAAACTGTTTCTCCGATAGATACTCTTTCCTTATTCGCTTCAATTTCCGCTACTGGTTCCTCATTTTGCACTTGCACTTCCACAGTTTCTGTTGCTTGTTCCCTGAACGCTCCTCCATCATCTAACACAGTCAGCGAAGCATTATATGTTCCTGCACACTCGTACTGTGTCGTCGCTGGGGGTATTTCGGTCCCAGAGGCTGCACCTGATATAATTTCAGAACTATCTCCAAACCTGTAAATGAACTCTTCTATAGTTCCATCGGGGTCTACACCTTCACCAATAAATCGAACAGTCTCATCAGCTTTAACAGGCCCTCCATCTTTATTCAGGAAGACCTCAGGTGGAACATTATCACTGGTATTATTGGTTGTCCCATTCCATGCCGATAATGTAATGTTAGAGACTCTTGGTGTCTCAGTGTAAGAATCAGAGTCCAATGTAACATCTACACTGAAATTCTTCAGTTTATCTACTTCAGTTAGATTTACTTTCTTCGTCGAACTTCCCGAAATAGTTGTTGACTCCGAAGTGAAATTCTTTGTTACCGCCTTATTTGGCATTGCTAGGTTTGTTCCATCTGCATTTTTCTCCCACGGAATAACGTCAACACTTACCGTACTCCCTCCGGGAATAGTTCCCTCAACTGTCAGATTCATTTTATCCGTACTAACTGCAGTTTTATTTATTGTTTTTAGCTGTAAACTGATGCTTCCCTGATTATCGATGTACAAGTCGTTTCTAACCTGTGACTCTGTTCGTGCTGTATCATACACACGAATTTCATCGAAATTTGTATCTGTAATTCCACCTGTGAATTCATTGTTGTCCCATGTCCCACCCCAGATAAAGCTATTCGTTCGGGTAGTTCCTGTTGGACTATCTAATCTCCACCAGAATCCATCTAATGGACATGTATCAGGAGATACCCCAATATTATCTGGTAACTCACTATCGGGTATGGGTGTAAACCATTCTAAACACTTATCTGGGGACTTACCTACTATCGTACCCGAACTTTTGGAGTAAATCTCTTCACCGTTTCTATAGATACGCATTTCTCCTTCATCTATACTAGTATCTCCTCTGAGAACGTATGTATAATGATTCCACTTATGAGATTTGAAATCATTTGAAACTGAAGTAACTTTATCTGTGTCAAATTGTTCTCCATTAGTCATCCATGAAGGATAGGCTCCATATATGTCTTCAGTTCCACCCGAGAAAGATGCTGTTGCTGCCTGTGTAAATATCCACGTCTCAGTGAAATTAGTTCGGATATTCCCGGGGAAAGTACTTTCATCGGCTGCTCTGTACCCGTATTCCCATTTGAACCCTTCTCTATTGGTAAGCGTTGGAGATGAGCGTGCATTTTCAAGTGTAAAGAAGTGTTCCCCATCTTTGAAAGTAGCTGGGAAACTGAACGCTTCAGTGGATTGGGCCCAGAATGAAACTGTTAAATCGTTTTCAAATTCTCTATCTAATGAATTACTGGTTCGAGGGTTGATTATCTCTAACCATCCGTTTCCAGTCTCGAATCCAATTGAACCTTGGCCCCCATAGATTCCTCCAGATTTTAATGCAGGACCTTCAGATTCAAATTGTTGATTCCGACTATCACTTCCGCTCTTATAGTAGATATTTGCGTTATACTGTGGTGTCCTTCGTGTAGCATGGTCCGTTACTGACCAGTTATTTTCTTCGTAATATTCATTGTCAAATGCGTAATAAGCTATCAGGTCTTGACGCGTATGCGGGTTAACTGGATATCCAATTTGGAATGCATCTTGTTCTACGTTAGTGGAACTGATTCCATTTCCACTAGTTTCTGACCACTCATCTCCATAGAGAGTTTGATATCGGATATGGTTGCGTGAGATTGCATTAGCATAATCTTCAGATGTATTCCACGAAACTAAAACATCTGATATAGGAGTGCTTTCTGGAGTGAAAACACATGATTCACCTTGGAATCCGGAGGTTGTGATTGTGTATGGGCATGGGTCAAAGCAATTTCTAATGCCGTCTTTGTCGCTATCCTTTGTACACCGGGGGTCGTCGTCTCCTATCTCTTCTTCATCGGGTGGGATTGGTTCATTGTCTTCGATTTCATATATGTCCACAGTGAAGTTTTCTGTAACATATGGACCGCCTTCTCTTACAGGGGTGGCATTTATTTCGAAGTCAATTTCGCCTAGTGGAATGTTCTTTTCCCGTGGATTTACGTACAGGTTGACTTCTTCTTCACCGTCAATTATTGTTGATGACCGCCAGACTTCTTTAGAGAGGTTTGGTTGGTCTTCTGGTGCTTTTACTTCTATTTTCCATTCTTCATTTACAGTTCCGGATATGTTGAAATTAGCCCATACTGTTTCTGTTCTTCTGTCAACAGGGTTGTAGAATGCGTTAACTTCGATTTCTGGTCTGAGGGGGACTGGTTCTCCTCCGCAGTTTGGTCCGACGCATGTTTCATTTCGGATTACTTCGACTGTGGTGTTTTGCGTGTCGTTGTTACGAGCCGCATCATAAACTGTTAGTTCTGGGTAGTATTCACCGAATGGTGTTCCGTAGTTTTTGACGGTTGTTTCCCCGTTTGCTGTTGAACCATCTTCGAAGTTCCATAGGTACTCTTCGATTCCTCGGATTGATTCTGGTCCATAGTCTTGTGAGTTTGACCCGTTTAGTGTAAGGTCTTTAGTTTCATATTCGTTTTCGTATGTGTATTCAGGTCCTTGGAATATAGCAATTCTTGAGTCGGGGTCGATGTTTCTTCTGAACTCAAATTTTGCGTCGTAAATGTCACGTTCCCACTTAGAGGCGTTTTCTTTTATTGGGCGTTTGTACCAGTAATATTCACTGTAGACTGGCATTCGGTAAGTCCATACGTTAACAGTTTCATATGTTGGTTTTCTGTATTCGTATTGTCCATCGTTTCTACCAACGTAGCGCCATTCAGGGCCGGGGTTGTATCTGGTTTCTGAGTATTGGACTTCCCATTCACTGAAATTGCTTGTAACTTCTTTTTCTCCGTACCATTGGTATCTTTCCCAGTCGTATCTTCCGTCACTGTCGTTAGTGTCTGCATCATACTTGTCAGGGTCTACAGTTGTATTGTTGAATTTATATCCAACTAGTTTTCTTTCACTTGGGCGTGAATCATCGAGGACCCATTCTCCGCCTTCGATGTCGGTTTCGGTTCCGTTAAATCCTTCTGTTGTTGTGTTGGGTTGGGCTCTGAATTGTTCGTATTCGAATTCTCCTGTTGCAACGAGTCTTTGTTGGGTTATTCTTTCCCATCCGTATCCGTCGGGTCTTTCAGTGTCTAGTATAGTTTGTGTTTCAACTTTAGATGTGTATTCAATATCGTAAAGGCTCCATTCATCTGCTGATGTTGTGTTTGGTAACTGTGTTCGTGCGAAATCAAGTTCTTCGCTGTAAACATCGTTTACTGTTACACCTGTTTCATAGTTTGTTTGTAGGTTAGCGTTAATCTGTGTTACATTATTTGTTGAGTCGCTTTCGAGGGCTGCTATGGATGGAATTACTGGGACTGTTTGTGCATCTACGAACCAGTTATCATATCCTTTGGTTCCATTGAATGTAATCAACTCCCACTCAGACCCGGGGAGTTGGGAGAGGGTTTGTTGTTGGACGCCTGATTGTGAGACATTTCGTCCGGTTCTGTCCAGTGCAACTCTGTATGGGCCACCTGCATCGGCTACTGGTGGTTCTTCGTCGGTTGGGTTGTCAGAACGGACGGTGATTGATTTTCTAGATGTTCCAAACGTTGAAACGAACGTATAGCTTCTGTCTGAAACTTCGTATCCTCCAAAGGTAAAGGATTCACTTTCTCTTTCATCTAGTGTTACAGAGCGTGTGACTGGGCCGTAGCTTCCGTCTTGGGTTTCAAATCTCAATGTATCTGTTACTTCTTCATTTCCTTGATTTTCTACGACAACAGTAAAGGATAGTTCGGAGCCATCATTTACTGTCATTATTTCGCCACTTTCTGCTGTACTTCCATCGGTACTATCTGCACTCATTGAAATAATCCGTCCTTCTGAATAATCATTCACTCCGCCAATACCACATACTGTTCCTTGTCTTGGCATTGCTCCTGTAATCACATCTTGGCAGAACAAGGCTGTGGTTGCAGATGTGTCACTTTCATATTCTAATGATAGTTGTTTGTAATCTCCAATTGCTCTTGTTTCTTCTTCTGTAAGTCTGAATACGCATAAATCAGCGAGGACTCCAGCATGACAATATTCGCTTTCAAGTGGATTTGCTGGGAGAGTGTAGGTTTTGTCAATTGGTTCGCCATTTCCATTTACTGGAGTTACATTTACGCTATCTCCCGAAAGGGCTCGATATTGAATTACAAGAGTTTGTGACGTTCCATTAGGGATTCCAGTTGTTAGAGTCCCGATTTCCATATCTCCTCTAAAGCTTTGCAATGTGGAGTAATTCTCGTTAACTGTTCTTGCTTCGGCGAAATTAGTGACGTTTGATTCTCTTCCAACTGGTATTGATGCATCTTCGAGATAATTTTCGGCTCGGTCGTCAGTTTTGAATCGTGCAACTCTGGATACAGAATCTGGAGCTTCACTAACATCATCATTTCTAATTTGTCCATCCGTTACAACATTTGATGAGTCGGATTGTCCAATAACGGAGAGTATTTCAGTGTCAGAGGCTTCTTGTCCAGAAGATTGTATACGTGCATTAACGTTTACTTCATGTGGACTATCTGTATCTTGGTTATATTGGAATGTAAAGCTCGTTTTTCCAGTGTAATCGCGCGAGGAATTACTTGGACGAATAGTTACAATGGAAGTCTCATTGAGTTTTTCAGAGTTAGCTCTTACAGTTACAGGAAACCGCCATGGATAGGTCCCATTTTTGTATTCTCCTGTAACTCTCACGTTTACTGAAGCTCTTCCTTCTCCATTTTCTAACGTTGTATTTGGGCCTGTTTCTGGGGGACGAATGATTTCCACACTAAAATTATTTAGTTGGGGTCCCGCTTCAGGATAAATCACTGATGAAGGTGAGGAAGATGAAATAGAGGCTTTTTCTGTTGTCTGAGGTATTTCAGAATTTGATGAAGATTGTATATCAGCTAAGCTATTCCCAGAATCATTAAGATTAAAGTTTTCTTGTACTGCAGGAGAACTACTTCCAGTTGACGAAGCTGCAGCAACTGGTTGTAGTATTGACGTGACCATGAAAAATGCTAGAAAAACGCTCAAGATTTGAGTTTTCCAAGTTCGACTCATGATAATATCTGTTAGTTAATATATATTTTCGATGGTATAAAGGTGTTTGTGATTTAACAGTTTACGTTGAATAAGAAGAACTCTGAGTTTCTATTACACCCAATCAGATACTTCTTGAAAGATATGGATATAATGCGACAATGAGGAGACAAATTAGCATAGCATATATTGTAATTTTCGTAAGGATGTTACTGATTTTAGTTGGGTTATTCACTCCAATTTTCTTCACCGTACTCTCGTAAGTTATTTTCGCGTATTTGCCACCGTCAAGTGCAAATGTTGGGATTGCATTAAATAGTGCTAGATTTATATTCAACCAAATTGTCCAATATAGAACTGAAATTACAAATAATAGTATAGATGGGAATTGGGAGAAGAGTCCATTCACTGTGACAAAGTTTGATATTTCAGGAGTGAATCCAGCAAAATTGAATTGGAATCCTATTAAGCTCGCTAATGGGAGGACAAGTAGTAATCCCATTGTTGAGAGTAAACTTGCCCACCCGTTCGTAGTGTTATTACTTAAAATTCTTAGATAAGTTTCCGTGGGGTATACAGTAATTCCATTATCTGAAGTGACAACACCAGAGTATCCTTCTACTGGTTGCATTCCAATCTCAGATTCACGAATATTTATTTGGATGCTTTTAACTTGTTCTGGATTGGAAATTGGGGCAGCTTGTATTGTTACGTTTTGTTTTTGGTTTGCTGAAGATAGGTAGTTCTCTAAATCATAACTTGAATGGATACGGGTCTCCTCAATTTGATAGATTATAACTCGCGGAGTGTTTTCAAATTGCCTTGCGAATTTCGAATTTTCTTCTGCAATACCTCGTGCGCCAACTGGATAAACAATAGTGTTGTTTTGAGTTTTAATTGGGACGGTATTTGATTGAACTTTATTGAGTACGGATATGAAATGGTTTTGTGTTCTGACTTCTCTTTCTCCGACTTGAAGAATTCTATCTCCAGTATTTAATTCCGAGCCAAATCTTGGCGATGAGACAACAAACGGTTGGCGTTCTATTGTATGATTTTCTCCTGATTTAGTTTGAATGCGTAATTGGCTTTGAGAGATATTATCAAATGTTTGTGTTAATTCTGAGTTAGAGTCGATGCTAATTCCATTCACTTCTGTAATAACATCTCCTTGTTCCAACGTACTTTCATTTGCTGGAGAATCTTGAGTTATGCCACCAACGGCCCCTCCTGAAACAGGGGAGACAGAACTAACTAACAGGATAAGACATAAGAGACAAATTAAACTAATTGCTAAGTTATTCATTATTCCACCGGATATCATACGTATGCGTGCCCAGTTGGTGGCTTCTGAATTGCTTTCTTCATTGGGTTGGACAAATGCTCCAGCAGGGATAAGAGATAAAAATACGATTCCAGTAGATTCGATTTCTATATCACCAACTCGGCATAGAATCGCGTGTCCTAATTCGTGAACTATCATTCCAATGAGTAATGCAATTATTATGGCTGGGGCAGCCGAAAGCGGGAGATAATCATTAAGACCGGGAATGACGAGTAGATTTTTTGGGTCTGAAGTGAGAGTGGCAGTTGTGGGATTCGAAAGTACTTGAATAGCTGACAGAGTGACAAGGAGTCCGCCTAATACTAATCCTATTCCGGTCAATACAACTCCAAGGAACCCCCAGATTTTCCAGAATCTTTCGAATCGGTCTGCAACATAATGAATTGTTGGTTTTCCTCTTTCTGATTGAAGAAGAATCATTGGGAATTGCAGAGAGATGAAACCCGGGAGTCTTCCATTTTTGTTTAGTAATCCTATTCCGATGTAAAATGCGACTAGAATCAGAATTGTTACAAGTATTGTGAGGTTCATTTGTAATTACAGAAACTGGTCTGTTAGTTAATTCAAATAGATAAAACTATTAAAAGTTTAGTACGTTTCTGAATCTCGAAAGTAAAACCGCTTCATTTATGCATAGGTTTACCGTATTAGAATGTAGTCAACTAGAGATATATCATGAGTGAATCAGAACATACTCTCCCTGAAATTACAAAAGAATGTGCTTCTAGTGGTTTTGGTATAAGTCGTGATGCTGCTGTTCGGATTCAGGAACAGGGCAATTCTAACTTGTTCTTAGAGGAATTATTGTCGTCTCTTGATAGCGACTGCAATATGATTTCAGTGTCAGATGTCGCAGATTTTGTTGAGTCTGCTGAACTCACTCAAGATAGCGATGGTGAGGATGAGCCACAATCTAAGAATAATGGGGACATGCGGACTGTTTTTGATAGAGGTAGTGGTTTGAAAGCGCAGACGATTAATTCAAGTGCAAGTACGGAAGGAAAAGTTTACACGCTTGGTTCAGAACCCGTTTCTGGAACTGAAGCGAGAGAGAAATGGCCGGAAATGTTTGATACGACACTCTGTGATGAAATTACACATACTATATCGCGTGATGATGCGGAGCGGGATTTTAGTATCACAGGTGACATAACGGGAGATTCAAAGACAACTGGAACGGTTGAAGACTTTAACAAATTGTTCAGAAACCGTTATAAGAGAGTATCCGAGATTCTTGAAAATAAAATGCCGGGAAATATTCCAATTGAACAGTTAACCGCACGTAGAGGTGGAAAAGATGTCCCATTTACAGGAATTGTCAATCGTCAGTGGACTTCGCAGAACAATAATGCGATGTTGGAATTAGAAGATACTACAGGGTCTATACCAATTGTTTTTACAGATGAGCGGATGAGTGATATTTTGAACAAAGTCACAACAGATGAAATTGTTGGAGTGTTGGGACAATTATCTGATGATGGGAATATTGTTTTCGGAAACCAAATTTTCTTCCCAGACATTCCGCCAATGCGAAGCCCCAATACGACTAACCGGAGTGTTAAAGCAGTTCTTCTTTCTGACCTTCATTTTGGAGGTGTTGATTTTGCTGCTAAAGAATGGAAATCTTTTGTGAATTGGATTTCAACAAGTGATGAAGCAAAAGAAATCGAATACATTTTGATTGCTGGTGATTTAGTTGAGGGAATCGGGGTTTACCCGGGACAAGAAGATGAACTTGGTGTTATTGATATTTATGACCAGTATGTTCTATGTGCAGAAGCTCTGAAACAGATACCGAGTGATATTGATATAATCACAATTATGGGTAACCACGATACAGTTCGATTGGCTGAACCGCAGCCAGTCCTCAAAGACAAATTCAAAGAGCCATTTGGGGATAATGTCACGTTTGCTGGTAACCCTTCGATGGTAAATATCGAAGGGGTTAAATTCCAATTATACCATGGGATGAGTATCAATCCATTCACAGACAGAGTTCCCGGGTTAGATATACATGAGCCTACAGGAGCAATGGAGTTGATGCTTGAAAAAAGGCATTTAGCACCTATGTATGGACAAAATGTTCGGTTGGCTCCAGAACCCGAGGATTATCTTGTTATTGAGGAGGTGCCAGATGTCCTTCATACTGGACACGTTCATACATTTGGCATGAATAAATATAATGGGGTGATGATGGTTAATACAGGCTGTTGGCAGTATCAAACTGATTTCCAGCGAAAATTGAACGTTGAGCCGGACGTTGGATATGCTCCTGTGATGAATCTGGAGACATTTGAATTTGACATTAAGAAGTTTAACTGAAGACATGTTTGAAATTATATAACTTGGCGATATTATTATATTATTGTAGAAGCTAAAAGCTGAATAATGAGTGATTATCCTTCCAGCTTAGAGCATAATGTAGTTGAAATAGAGAACTTGCGTAAAGAATATGGAAATACTGTAGCAGTATCTAACTCATCTTTTACTGTTTCTTCTGGAGAAGTTTTAGGAATTGTTGGTCCAAATGGCTCCGGAAAAACCTCGACTCTAAAAATGATTGCTGGGTTAATTGAACCAACAGGAGGAAAAATTACTATTTCGGGGTATAGTTCACAGGATGAAGAAATTGCCAATCACATTGGTTTTTTGCCTGAAGAGTCTCCGCTGTATGAAGATATGACGGGTGTGAGTTATCTGAAATTCTTTGCTAATCTTTATGAAGTCCCTTCCGGGAAAGCTGATGAACGAATCCAATTATGGCTGGATAGATTACGGTTAGACGACCGAAATATTAAGATTGGGAATATGTCAAAAGGAATGAAGCGTAAGATTGCTATTACGCGTTCGCTGATTAATGACCCAGATGTCTTAATATACGACGAGCCAGCCAGTGGGTTAGACCCGCTTTCGACAAGGTATATAATGGATTTCATTGAGGAATTAAAAGAAGAAGGAAAAACTATCATATTTTCTGCGCATAATCTTTACCATGTATCGGACTTATGTGATACTGTTGTTATGATGCGAGACGGAGAAATAATCACCAAAGGAAGTCTAACAGAAATTAGAGAAAATCATGGAACAACCGAATATCAAGTCTATTCATCTATCAGAATCGATGGAAGTGAAAAGATTTCATCCGATGAGTTTGTTAAAAAGACACACGATGTAGATGAAGTAGATAAAATAACAGAACAAATAGAGAATAACGGTGGAGAAATAATTGAGATTCAAACTGAAAAATCATCTTTAGAAGACATTTTTCTTGGAATCAACACTGAGGGTAACAATGAATATTAGTAGAATCTTACGTATTTCAAAATTGGAATTGAAACGTGAGTCCGGAATTATAAATAAGCGAGTTGCATTTATTGTCTTAGCTTCAATCGTTCTCATTACTGGAACGGTCACTGTATTCGGAGTTTCATCACCGGAAGAGAACATGTATTCTGTGGGGGTTTCACAGGATTCGATATATGAACCTGCATTAAATGAACACTCATCCTTAGATGTTAGAGTCTTAGATGAAACCGACAAAGATACTGTAGATGCATATGTGCTAGACAATGGGGAAATACAAGTTATCGACAATAAAACAGGAAGGTTAGCTGCAAATGAAATTAAAGAAGCAGTAAATTCATACAACTACAAATTAATGCGAAATGAGCGAAATACTGCGGCAGCTTTCCCTGTTAGAGTGGAAGTCCAATATTTATCTCCAGAAAATGAAGATTTAGAAGAAGAAACCATTCAAACAGAATCCCAAAATCGAGGCACACAAGAATCAGATAGTTCTGATTT
>Ga0102939_1000662_pt1 | contig 12697 bp, 13 predicted proteins | sample SalPon2_B_H2O_MG_FD_78214 | JGI IMG/M metagenome (GOLD analysis project Ga0102939, IMG submission 78214) | Salt pond water microbial communities from South San Francisco under conditions of wetland restoration - Salt Pond MetaG R2_B_H2O_MG | ecosystem: Environmental > Aquatic > Non-marine Saline... | reverse complement strand
TGCGGTCCCTATCGACCGGTTCGCGAGGTAGTAGTCCTCAGCGGTCGTCTCCGAGACGCGGTAGGCGACGAGGCCGACGGCGAGCGCGATCACGAGGTAGCCGACGACCACCCCGAGCGAGAGGCCGAGGGTCACGGCTCGTCACCTCGACCGACCGGCTCGGTCGCGCGCTCTCCGGTCGCGCTCGACGACGCGTGGATCCCCATGCCGCGCTCCCACGCCCCGCTCCGGACGAAGCGCGTGAAGAGGAGGGTACAGAGCCCGAGCCATGCTATGTGCCACCATATCCACACCGGAAACCCCGCAACGATCAGGTCGACGCCCCACAGCGGCCACGGCACGGCGAAGGCGACGAGCACAGCGAACGTCGGTATCCACAGGAAATCTCTCTGCTTTCGCTCCATACAGGTCGAATTTGATTCGATGTGCATAAAGACTGCTGATGAAGTTCGGTTTGCTCTTTCGTAGAATAATTCTCTTCAATCGACGACGACGGAGACAGTGCGATAACTATTTTCGGCGACGGACATAACAACGAACGGGCGGTCAGCGCCGCCCGATCATCACCATTCACCCTCATGAAAGACACAGAAAAATACCTGATTCACGCCACCATCGCGGCCGACGGCGTCGTCGAGCGGAGCGACGTCGTCGGCGCGGTGTTCGGACAGACGGAGGGGCTCCTCGGGGAGGAACTCGACCTCAGAGACCTCCAAGAGTCCTCTCGCGTCGGTCGGATCGACGTCGCCGTCGAGTCCGAGAACGGCCAGTCGTTCGGCGAGGTCACCGTCGCGTCGAGCCTCGATAAAGTCGAGACGGCGATCCTCGCGGCCGCGCTGGAGACCATCGATCGTATCGGACCGTGCCACGCGTCGGTCGAAGTGACGAGCATCGAAGACGTCCGGGCGGCGAAGCGCCGCGAGGTCGTCGAGCGCGCGAAGGAACTGATCGCCGGCGGCTTCGACGAGACGAGCCTCGCGAGCGACGACATCCTCGAAGAGGTCCGTGAGGCAGCCCGGGTCGAGGGGATAGTCGACTACCGCGGGCTGCCCGCCGGTCCCCGGGTCGGCGACTCCGACGCCGTCATCGTGGTCGAGGGGCGCGCGGACGTGTTGACGCTTCTCGACTGCGGGATCAAGAACGCGGTCGGCGTCGAGGGGACGAACGTTCCCGACGCGGTCGCGGACCTCACCGCAGACCGCACCGTCACCGCCTTCCTCGACGGCGACCGGGGCGGCGAGTTGATCCTGCGCGAGCTGGCGCAGGTCGGCGACGTCGACTACGTCGCGTTCGCCCCGCCGGGCGAGTCCGTCGAGGATCTCGACCGCAGCACCGTGTTCGACGCCCTCCGCGGAAAGGTTCCGTACAGTAGCCTCGCCGACGAACCGAACCTCCGTGAGGCCGCCGAGGCAGAGCCCCGAACGGAGACGACCGCCGGCACACGCGGTGCCGCGGTCGAGGCCAGTACAGTCGAGTCGATCGGTTCGGACGGAGCGGCAGAGAGCGAACGGGCCGCGGCGGACGCGCGCGGCGAAACGAACGACGCGGCCGCGAACCCGACCGGGAGCGGCGAATCCGACCGAGCCGCCGGCGACGACGCAGCCGGTGGACCGAGCGACGGCGGTTCGAGTGACGGCGCGGGCGATGAGGCCGACGCGAAAGCCGGCGACGACGCGGGCGATGAGACCGACGCAAGCGGGGACGCCGACGCGGGCGAGGAGACGGTCACCGAGAGCGCGGCTCCCGGTTCTGGGGATGAACCGGCGGCAGCCGAGGACGAGGCGACCGCGTCCGACTCGCCGTCGGCCGCCTCAGGCGACGAGCCGGCCACCGCCGACGACGAGCCGCGGTCGCTCGAGGAGCACGTACAGGAGATCGTCGACGCCGAGAGCGGACGCGCTCGACTCCTCGGTGACGACCTCGGCGTGCTCGCCGAGGTCGCCGCGGGCGACGCGTTCGACGCGATCGAGCGCGCCGATGTCGCCCCGGACGCGGTCGTCGTCGACGGGCGGATAGACCAGCGGCTCCTCGACGTGGCGGCACAACGGGGAGTCGGCGAGCTGCTCGGTCGCGACGTCGGCGAGTTCGTGAAGCGCCCGGTCGGGACGCGAGTGTTGACCGTGGGAGACCTCCGCGCTGGGAGCTGACAGCAGTTCGGCGCGCTACTGGAGCCGATACCGCAGGATCGCGGCGATCCCGCCGAGGTTTGCGAGCTGCTCGCCGGGCGCGAACTCGGAGGAGAAGACGACCACGTCGCCGCCCTGTTGTTCGACCGACTCGATGACGTCGTTGACGTCGATGTCCCAGTCACCCTCGCGCTGCCGCTCCGTGCGGAGTCGGTCGTCGACGACGAGTAGCGTCTCGATCGCGCCGAAGTCGGCGGCTTCGGCCACGTCCTCGGGGCCGTACGTCGCCTTCGCGCCCTTGGCGATCTCGGCGGTGAGGTCGTCGATGAGGCTGGCCTCCTTGGAGATCCGCGTCTCTTTTTGGACCTCGTCGACCGCGCCGCGCTTGAGCACCTCGTGGACGCCGCGGTCGCCCGCAGCGGAGGTGTCGACCGTGGTTATCCGGTCCGTCAGATCCCGGTACTCCTCCTCGATGTAATCGAGGGCGTCCGTCTTCGTGAACCCCGGGCCAGCGAGGATCACGGCGTCCGCGTCGAGGTGCGAAAGCGCGTCAGCGAGGTCGGCGAACAACTCCTCTCGCGGGCGTGAGTAGTCGCCTTTCCCCGTGGGTTTGGTGAACGAGGCGTACTCCTCGGTGCCGTACTGCTGGACGGTGTGGACGTACGCGGCTCCCTCCTCGACGGTCGCGATCGCCACGTCGGGGTTTTCGGCCGCCTCCGTCGCCTCCTCCAGTCGCTCGGTCTGGTCCGGCTTGAAGTGCTTCTCCACCGTGATCTCGTCGTGTTCCTCGACGTTGAGCGTGTGGTGGGCGTTGAGTTGGTCCTCGCGCGAGCAGGCGACGATGACGCCCGAGACCCGAAGCCGGTTGGCGAACCGAGCGAACTCGACGTCCTCGACTTCGAGCGTGACGAAGATGTGCTCGCGTTGTCCGCCGGTGTCACGCATCTGGTCGTCGTTCCGCTGGATCCGGCGGGTGGTGTCGCCCTCGACGTGGTCGCCGGGCTCTAGGACGTGTGCCAGATGCCAGAGGTCGTCGACGTTCTCGGGGACGAGGGTGAGCCGCTCGCGCCCCTCCTCGCCGTAGCCCCGATCGGAGATTCGCATGCCCGGCCGTTCGCCCGGGCTCGTATCAACTCTTGTCTTTGCCACCGCTCAGACGGTCCGCAGCGACCCACTCGAAGCCGCCGCCGTCCGCCTCGCTCTCGCTGTCCGCCCCACCCTCACTGTCCGCCTCGCTCTCGTCTCGTAGATCGCCTGGCCTGTCGTCGGTTTCGCTGCGGCGGAGCGGGACGGTCCGCCCGGACTGGACGGCGGGGGAGGCCTCGATTCGGTGCGGCCGCGAGCCGCCGTCGCCCAGCGACCGGGTCGGTCGGTCGTTTGCCCCGGTGACTGCGAGTGCGCCGCGCGCGGCGACTGCGGGAGAAGATCGAGAGTCGTCACCGGTACCGACGCGCGTGACACCGGAGGGCTCGGCCGCGGGTCCCGACAGTGCGTCTCGCGCGCCGCGGCCGTACACGCCGTGGGCGATCGCCCGGACGGCGAAGACGACCACGCTGCCGATCGCGATCAGGACGAGGGGACCGGCGAGCGCGTATCCGGCGACGAGCGTCGCTGCCGCGACGACCCACGCCGCCGCGTAGCGACTCGACCCGGCGACGCGGACGATCCGGCTCGGGCGAAGGCCGCCCCGGAGTCGGCCGGAGGCGGCGAACGCGGCGAGTGCGGCCGGTTTGACGTACGCGTACGCGAGCAGGTACGCAGCGGTGAGAACGCCGAGGAGCCCGACCGCGGTCGCGGCGACCGCGGCGGTCCCGCTCGGCCCGAGTGCGCCCTCGATCGCGGCGGTGAGCGGTCGGAGATCGGTGGACAGGGACCGCAGGACGACGGTCGCGACCGCGGCCGTCGCGAGCAGCACGGCGAGCGGCGCGAGGAGGACCGCGCTCACCAGTACCGACCTGACGCCGTCGCGGTAGAGGTCGTTCCACGCGACGAACGACGCAGCACCGTCGGCGTTGCCGTTCTCGATCCCGTCGGCGAGGATCCGAACGAAGTAGCCGCGAACCACGAGTGCCGGCGTGAGCACGAGCGGGCCGGCCACGGCCACCGGCGGGGTGGTAAGCGTCGCGGCGGCCCAGATCGGAAGGGCGATCCACGTCGAGAGTGTCAATAGTCCACCGACCACGAGGGTGCCAGTGACATCTGTCGAACGCGCCAGCGCTTTGGTCACCCTCGGGAGCATATCGGATCCTGTTCCGCGATCGTGATAAATGGTGACCGCGACGGAGGGCGACCGGGCGACACGAGGAGGCACGACAACGGCCGATCAGATTCTGATAATTCGCCAGAGAGTTTATGTATTTTCGAAAAGAATCTTCGGTTGGCCGCACGGGAAATCGTGTGCCTCTGACAGAATCGATAGCCGCCTCTCGGCGGCTTCCCCGTCCGCGGCTTTCAGTCAGCCGACCCCGCATTTTGCTCTTCGCCGCGTCCACGCCGGTACCGATTTATCCCGGCCGGCCGACGGTCCTGTATGACCGACGACGACCCGGACGAGGTGGAGTCCGCGCTCCGGAGCTACGGGATCAACGTCGAGCGCATCGACGGGAGCGACCCGCTGGAGTTGACGTACATGACGGCGTTTCCCGGCCGCGAGATCCACCACGGGGAGATCGGCCGGGCGCTCAACGCGCTCATCGATCGCGCGGAGGCCGACGCGTGGGACCCCGTCACGGTCGATGGCACCGTGATCCGCTCGCCCGGTGACGTCCTCGGCACGTGGCGCGCCGAGGCCGCGTGGTTCGACGCGCTCATCGCGTACGAGATATCGGAGACCGAGTTTTCGACGCGGGTGCTGGAGACGTTGACGCACGCGGACGGCAACGGCGAGCACGAACCGGCAGAGGCCGGGCGGGGGGACGGACAGTGACGCGCCGAAACCCGATCAACCGCGCGCAGCGACGACTCCAGCGGCCGCCGCGAGAGCGGTTCGCCACCCGCGAGGTCGCCTTCGACGTCGACGGGGAGACGTGTCGGGGCACGCTGTATCTCCCCGCCGGCGACCCGGAAGATCCGCCCGTCGTCGTGCTGGCACCGGGGCTAGGCGCAGAGCGGAGCTTCGGCTATCCCGCGGTCGCGGAGCGGTTCGCGGACGCCGGCTACGCCGCGCTGTGTTTCGATTACCGCGGGTTCGGCGCGTCCGACGGAGACTCGCAGGTAGTCTCGCCTGCGGCACAGCGCGCCGACTACGCGGCGGCGATCGATCGGGCGCGCCGAGTCGACGCCGTCGGCCGGGAGCTGATCCTCTGGGGCGCGTCGCTGTCGGCCGCACACGCCCTCACGCTCGCCGCCGATCGCACCGATGTCGACGCCGTGATCGGGGTCGCACCGATGCTCGACGGACGCGCAATCGCTCGACGACGCGGCGCGCGATACCTGCTTCGCGCGGGCGTCGCCGGCGTCCGCGACCTGATCGGAACCCGATTCGGGCGAGGGCGCACGGTCCCGATCGTCGGCGACGCCGCCGACCTCGCGGCGATCACGGAGCCCGGAACGAAGCGGGGGTACCTCGATCTGGTCGACCGCGACTCGGAGTGGCGAAACGAGACGGCGGCGCGGTCGCTGCTTCGCGTTGCGCGCTATCGGCCGGTCGAACGGCTCGCCGAGATCCACGCGCCGACACTCCTCGTGACCGGCACCGACGACCCGATAGTCGAGAGCGAGACGGTCGCGGACGCGGGCGAGACACTCTCTCGCGGGACCGTCGTTTCGATGCCCGCCGACCACTTCTCCGCGCTCGGCGACGACTTCGAGCCCGCGATCGGCCATCAGCTGTCGTTCCTCCGCGGCGTGTTTTAAGTGATAGCGACACGGAGCGCCGCGTATGACCGTCATCGCGCTGTTGAGCGTCGCGCCGGTGATCGAAGAGAGCATGTCCGAGGAGGTCGCGAAGGCCGTCTCCGCACTCGACGGGTTCGACGTGAGCTACGAGACGAATCCGATGGGGACGGTGATCGAGGCCGACGACGCCGACACGCTGTTCGCGGCCGCAGCGGCGGCGCACGACGCCGTCGACGGCGACCGCGTCTCCACGGTGTTGAAGGTGGACGACAAGCGAACGAGCGACGAGCGCGCCGACCGCAAGGTCGAGGCGGTCGAGGCGCACCTCGGGCGAGCGGCCAAACGCGAGCGATAGGTGGCGCGAGCGATAGGTGGGCCTCGGCCGCGCGGGCGAACTGACTCCGCGGACGCCGCCTTCGTGCTCACCCCTTGATGTTGCAGACGGGGAACGTCCGCGCCACCTTGTCGCCGATCCCGAGATCGTCGCTGACGCGGATCACCTCGTCGATGTCCTTGTAGACGCCCGGTGCCTCCTCGGCGATCGTCGCCCCTGACTGCGCTTTCACGTATATCTGCTGGTCGGCTTCGAGATCCGACTGGACGTCGCCGCCCCAGAACTCCTGTTTCGCCTGCGTCCGGCTCATCAGACGGCCCGCGCCGTGGGCGGTCGATCCGAACGAGACCGTCATCGACCGGTCGCCGCCACGGAGCACGTACGATCCCGCGCCCATGCTCCCGGGGATGATGACGGGCTGACCGACGTCGCGGTACGCCGCGGGCACGTCCTCGTTGCCGGCGGGGAACGCCCGCGTCGCGCCCTTCCGGTGGACGTACAGTTCGCGCTCCGCGCGGTCGACTGCCGCGTCGCCGACCGCGGGCTGCCCGTCGGCGTCGACGCCGACCTCGTGGGTCTCTTTTTTGGCGATGTTGTGTGCCACGTCGTACAGGAGCTCCATCCCGAGGTCGTCGATTGGGTCGGCGTCGAACACCTCGCCGAACGTCTCGCGGGCCTGATGGGTGATGAGCTGTCGGTTCACCCACGCGAAGTTGATGCACGCGCCCATCGCGCCGTAGTACTCCTCGGCAAGTTCGGAGCCGGCGGGCGCGGCGGCGAGTTCCTTGTCCGGAAGCTCATCGAGGAGGTCTGCGTGTTCCTTTTCGATCCGGCGGAGGTAGTCGTTGCAGGTCTGGTGTCCGAGCCCGCGGCTCCCGCAGTGGATCAGGACGACGATCCCGTCTTCTTCGAGCCCGTACGCCTCGGCGACGTCCTCGCGGAACACGTCCGTGACGCGCTGCACTTCGAGGAAGTGGTTTCCGGAGCCGAGCGAGCCGAGCTGGTTGCGGCCGCGGTCTTTCGCCTTCTGCGTGACGTATTCGGGGCGGGCGTCCGGGCGTCGTCCCTCGTCCTCACAGCGCGCGAGGTCGCTTTCGATCCCGTACCCCTCGTCGACCGCCCACTCGACGCCGCGCTCTAAGGCCCCGTCGATGGCGTCCGCGGTGCCGTTTACCACGCCGCCACCGCCGAGCCCGGAGGGGATCGCCTCGAATAGGGCGTCGACGAGCTCCGCCTCGCGTCCGCGGAGGTCGTCGTACGTGAGATTCGTCCGCACCATCCGGACGCCGCAGTTGATGTCGTAGCCGACCGCGCCGGGCGAGATACAGCCGGTCCGAGCGTCGATCGCGCCAACGCCGCCGACCGGGAACCCGTACCCCTGGTGGCCGTCCGGCATACAGAGCGCCGGCTCGGCCATCCCCGGGAGGTGCGTGGCGTTCCGCAGCTGTTCGAGGGTGTCGTCTTCGCCGATCTCCTCTAAGAGCGCCTCGCTGGCGAGGACGCGGGCGGGGACGTTCATGTCGTCCTCGCGCGGGATCTCCCAGACGTGCTCGCGCACCTTCTCCAGTCGGATCCCGTTGATATCGCGAGTGGTCATACGCTGGCGTTCGCCGGGACGGGGCAATAGCGTTACGTCCCGCGGGCGGTCGTCACGTCGAGAGCGAGGAGGGTCGCTCAGTCGTCCGCGGGACTGGGAGACTGCACCGCCCTCTCGGCTCCGGAGCCGCTCGGCGCACGCCGCGGGTCCGCGAGCCGATTGTCGAGCGAAGCGGCCGTCCGTGGCGTCGGAGATCCCGTCAGACGTCGAAGACGACGTACGCGTACCACTCACCGTCGCGTCGTTCGAGCGTCATCTCGGAGTAGGTGACCGCCTTGATCTCGCGGGCCGCCACGTCGTCGAGGGGGACCCCGCGGGCAGCGGCGTCGACCGCCCACGTCTCGTCATCGCGGCCGTCGGTTCCCTCGACCGCCGCCGTGCCGGCCCTCGTCGTGCCGGCCTCCGCCGTTCGAGGGCCGGAGACCGAACACCGGTGGTCGGCCGGCAACACGGCCCGCACGTCTCGCTCGTAGATCAGCTGGTCGAGGTAATCGAACAACAGCGCCTCGGGCCGCTCGGCTCGGACGGTGAACTCGAACCGGTCGCCCGTCGTCGGAACCGACTCACAGCTCGCGGCCGTGAGTCCGTCAGCGACGGCCGCAAACAGCGCCGAGAGCGTCTCTCCGGTCGCCTCGACGGCGACATCTGCAGTGTGATCACGTAAGGTGTACGTCATCGGACGGAGCCTCCTGACGCGTCCCCGCGATCGGTCGTGTCGTCGCTGTCCGTCTCTGCGCCGTCGTCGCTGTCCGGCTCTGGCCCGTCAGCGACGGCCGAATCGGCGGGTTCGTCCTCGGTCGACGCCGCGTCGTCTGCGGCCGTCGCCATCTCCCAGTCCGAATCGAGACCGTCCCGGAGGTGGGTCGTCGTGTCGGTCGCGTGAAGTCCCTCGGTCGAGACGCCGTCGACGCCCTCGGCCGCGCCCTCCAGCGCGACGCCGCTCGTCACCACGGCTCGCAGTCCCTGTTCGACGCTCAGGTCCACCTCGACGATCCGGTCTTCGGGCACGAAGACGACGTGACCGCCCATGACCGGGTTCGGGGCCATCGGCATGAAAAGCGTCCGCATCTCGTCGGTTCCGATCGGGCTCGTGACGGCCTCGGGCGTGGCGCTCGTGACGAACGCGAGCGTGTACGTTCCCTCGGTCGGAAACTCCACTAAGACCACCTCGCGGAAGTTTCCCTCGTCGGATTCGAGCATCGCGTCGCTCATCTGTCTGAACCCGCGGTACACCGACCCGACGCCGGGGACCCGCTCGATCGCGTAGTGAGTGTATTCGACGGCCCGCTCGCCGTACCGAGTCGACTCGACGGCGATCCCGAGGACGAGGAGCGAGGCGACGAAGACGAACGGCGTCGCGACCTCGACGACGAGCTGTCGGGAGATCGATCCGAAAACCGGGACCGAGACTCGCGAGGAGAGCGGCACGACCGCGGAGGAGAAGGCGTCGAGATAGTTGTAGATGGCGTTGAAGACGAACCCCAACACGGCGAGCGTGATCACCGCCGGCACGATCACGGCGACCCCGGTCACGAAGGCCCGTCGGAGCCGCTTCCGCCCCGGCGTCGTCTCCTCGAACATATGCGTCCCCACGATCGACCGCGACAAAACAGTTCTGTCGCGGACGCCGGCCGTCGCGAGGTGCGAGCCTCCCCGGTGGCGGTGGAGTTATATCCCACAGGACTGTTAGATGCGTTCAGTGAGCGTCACCGTGGAGAAACGGACGGATCCGCCCGGCGAGGCCGAGTACGCGTCGGCCGCGTGGGACCTCAAAGAACGGATCCGCGCCGACGAGGACGTTCTGCGACAGCGTCGAGGGTTCTTCATCGACGCCTACCGCCGGTCGACGACGCACCTCCTCGTCGAGACGAACACGCTCGTCGCGTTCGCCTCCGTCCGCCGCGACGGCTACGTGCTCTTTCTTGCGGTCAATCCGGACTACCGCGGACAGGGTCACGCGGAACGCCTCATCGCCGACATCGCCGCGGAACACCGGTCCGTCACCTGTCACGCCCGCACGACGAACGACACCGCGCTCGGCTTCTACGAGCACCTCGGCTTCGAGATCGTGCGCCGGATAGACAACTACTACCAGGACGGCGGCGACGCCTACTACCTCAAGCTCGGCAGCGACTCGATCCGAGAACGCCTCTCCGAGTTCGTGAGCCGGTAGGACGCGCGGCCACGACACCCGACGAACCGATAACCATTAGCACGCGCCGCGAGGAGAGTCGATTATGACGGACCCTTCGCCGGAGTCGCTCGCGGACCGCGTCCGCGACGGCGACGTGCGCTTCCACGAGATCGAAGAGTACGCCGACGCCGACACCGCCGCGGCCGCCCGCCGGCGGCTGGTCGCCGAGGCGACCGACGCCGACATCGACGCGCTCGGCGAGTACGCCTTCGACGCGGCGGACGCACACGGATCGAACATCGAGAACATGGTCGGGGCGGTGCAGGTGCCGATGGGGGTCGCCGGCCCGGTCTCGATCGACGGCGGCGCGCTCTCCGGTGAACGGTACCTCCCGCTCGCGACGACCGAAGGAGCCCTGGTCGCTTCGATCAACCGCGGGTGCTCCGTCGTCACCGACGCCGGCGGCGCGACCGCCCGCGTGACGAAAAGCGGAATGACGCGCGCACCGGTGTTCCGAGTCCGCGATGTCGCCGAGGCCGAGGCGCTCGTCGAGTGGGTCCGCGACAGCGAGGACACCCTCCGCGAGGCGGCCGAATCGACGACGAGCCACGGTGAACTCCTCGACGTGACCTCGTACGTCGTCGGAAACAACGTCTTCTGCCGGTTCCGCTACGACACGAAAGACGCGATGGGAATGAACATGGCAACCATCGCGACGCGCGAGGCCTGCGATCGGATCGAAGACGAGACCGACGCGTCGCTCGTCGCGCTCTCCGGGAACCTCTGTTCGGACAAAAAGCCCGCCGCGATCAACGCCGTCGAGGGGCGCGGACGCTCCGTCACGGCCGACGTCGAGGTTCCCCGCGAGATCGTCGAGGAGCGGCTTCACACGACCCCGGAGGCCATCGCGGAGATCAACACGCGAAAGAACCTCGTCGGGTCCGCGAAGGCCGGCTCGCTCGGCTTCAACGCCCACGTCGCCAACGCGGTGGCGGCGATGTTCCTCGCGACGGGCCAAGACGAGGCGCAGGTCGTCGAGGGCGCGAACGCGATCACCACCGCCGAGACGACGGCTGACGGCGACCTCTACGCGTCGGTGTCGATAGCGAGCCTCGAAGTGGGGACCGTCGGCGGCGGCACGACGCTCCCGACGCAGGCGGCCGGGCTGGATATCCTGGGGGTGCGCGGCGGCGGCGATCCGGCCGGGAGCAACGGCGACGCGCTCGCGGAGGCGATCGCGGTCTGTGCGCTCGCCGGCGAGCTCTCGCTGCTCGCGGCGCTCGGTTCGCGACACCTGTCGTCGGCACACGCCGACCTCGGCCGGTAGCCGGTCGGAGAGCCGCCAACCGGCGCGGGCCGGGGCGAACAACGCTTTTGTAGCTCCGACATCGAGTTCGCGTATGAACGATGGTACGGTGTCCGTCCCGTCCGAGCAGTACGAGCGGCTCACGGCGCTCGCCGCCGCCCGCGGCGTGACTCCGGAAGCCCAGCTCGCCAGACTCATCGACGACGCCTACGAGGGGCTCGACGCCGACGACGCGGCGACGGAAGCGCTCCCGCTCGGCGTGTGTGACACGGACGACGAGTAGAGACGTTCGGCGAGCACGGCGCTGCCGATTCCGCAGGCGGAGCGACGGTCGCGATCGAGCGCGCGAAAGTCCACCGCGCGGGACGGGGCGCTACTGGAATCCGATCCGGCCGCCGGTGTCGCGAAGCGACTCGCCGCCACCGCCCTTGAACTGCTGTTCGACTTCCTCGTAGTACGCGAGGATGTCCTCGTTGATCGTGGGGCGGACCGACTCCATCGCACGCCGGAAGTGCTTCATCTCAACTTCCTCGGCGTCGTCGTCGTCGCGAAGCGCTTCGATGGCGGCCTCCCGGGCGATCCCCTCCAGGTCCGAGCCGACGTAGCCGTCCGTGATCTCGGCTATCTCGCGGAGGCTCACGTCGGGCGCGAGCGGCGTGTTCTCGGTGTGGATGTCGAGGATCTGCTCGCGGCCCCCCTGGTCGGGCTGCCCGATCATCACGAGGCGGTCGAACCGACCGGACCGGAGGAGCGCGGGGTCGATCATGTCGGGGCGGTTGGTCGCGCCGATCACCATCACGTCGCCCATGTCTTCGAGCCCGTCGAGTTCCGTCAGCAGCTGGTTGACGACGCGCTCTGAGACGTTGTTGCCCATCTCCTGTCCGCGCGAGGGCGCGAGGCTGTCGAGCTCGTCGAAGAAGATGATCGTCGGGCTCACCTGCCGGGCCTTGCGGAAGGTCTGTCTGATCGCCTTCTCCGACTCGCCGACCCACTTCGAGAGCAGCTGCGGGCCGCGAACCGAGATGAAGTTCGCGTTCGTCTCGTTGGCGACCGCCTTCGCCATCAGCGTCTTGCCGGTGCCGGGCGGACCGTACAGCAAGACGCCCTTCGGCGCGTCAACGCCCATCCGATCGAACTTCTCCGGGGAGGAGAGCGGCCACTCCACCGACTCTTTCACCTGCTGTTTGGCCTCGGAGAGCCCGCCGACGTTGTCCCACGAGATCTTCGGAAGCTCGACGAGTACCTCGCGCATCGCCGAGGGTTCGACCTCGTTCAACGCGCCGGAGAAGTCGTCGCGTTTGACGATCATCCGATCTATCAGGCTCGGCGGCACCTCCTCTTCGTCTAAGTCGATCTCGGGGAG
>Ga0102939_1000659_pt1 | contig 12711 bp, 12 predicted proteins | sample SalPon2_B_H2O_MG_FD_78214 | JGI IMG/M metagenome (GOLD analysis project Ga0102939, IMG submission 78214) | Salt pond water microbial communities from South San Francisco under conditions of wetland restoration - Salt Pond MetaG R2_B_H2O_MG | ecosystem: Environmental > Aquatic > Non-marine Saline... | reverse complement strand
CACAGCGCGACTGGATCGGGTCGATGATCTTCGACGAGTAGTTACACGAGAGGATGAAGCGCGTGTTGTCGGAGAACTGCTCCATCGTCCGCCGGAGCGCTGACTGGGCGTCGTCGGTGAGGCTGTCTGCCTCGTCGAGGAACACGATCCGGAAGTCGCCGCCGAACGACGAGCGCGCGAACCCCTTGATACGGTCGCGCACCACGTCGATCCCGCGCTGGTCGGAGGCGTTGAGTTCGAGGAAGTTGCCGCGCCAGTTGTCCTCGCCGTACACCTGCCGGGCGATGGCGGTGGCCGCGGTGGTCTTTCCCACACCGGCAGGACCACTGAAAAGGAGGTGCGGGATGTCGTCCTGCTCGATGTAGCTCTGGAGCCGTTCGACGATGGCCTCCTGCCCGTGGATGTCGTCGAGCGACTGCGGCCGGTACTTCTCGATCCAAATTTCTCGGCCGGTCGCGGTCGCAGCCGTCTGCTCGTCGCCCTCGCTCATGCCGGATCGGAGGGTCGGCGGGGTGATAAACGAACCGAGAACGGGGCGCGGGGAGTCGGCTCCCGGCGTCCTACATCCGCCGTCGGATCGCCTCGCGGAACGCGGCCGCGGTGTCCGCGTCGGCCTCCGCGTCCCGCAAGCCAGCGGCCGCGTCGGCGTCGCCGCCGGTCCCGAAGTCGGGCGCGAGCACGACCGCCGCGACGCCCGTCGCGACGGTCTCCGTCCGCCAGTCCACGTACTGCTCGCCGACCCACGCCGGGAGGTCGGCGCGCAACACGGCGTTCCGCCAGGCGAACTCCCGGCTTCCCTTCATGCCGAGCAGGGCCAGCCGGTCGTCGAAGGGGTCGAGCAGTCGGTCGACCCCGTCGATCTCGGTCGCGGCGTACGTCTCGACGAGCGCGTCCTGCACCGTCTGGACGAGCCGGGCGAGGACGGCGTTTATCCGGTCGTGGTCGACGCGTTTGGAGCCCCTGTCGGGATCGATCCCCACGTCGCCGAGCGCGTAGGTGAGGTCGTAGGTGATGTGCGCGTTGACACCGAGCAGGGCGTCCTGTGCGACGAGCGTCTCGCCGCGGGCCGCGGCGGCGAAGGCGACGAGCCACGGTCGGGGGAGCGACTCGAACGCCCGCCGCTCGAACGCGACCAGCGCCCCGCGGTAGCGCTCGGCGAAGGCGACGAGGTACGCCGCGGCCCACTCGGGATCGACGAACGCTCCGTCGCCGATGGCCTCCCGGACGGTCGCCGTCATCCGGCTGTACACCGTGAGAAACACCGCGCGGCGGTCCCCGCGCTCGCGGAGATACGACTCGGCCCGCGCCAGCCGCTCGTCGACGTCGGCGACGGACGCGAACGGGGTCGAGACGATATCCCGGAGCGCCGGGTCCGATTCCTCGTCGGCCAGCGACGCGGCGACGGCGTCCGCGTCGACGTCGACGGTCCGCCTGACGCCGGCGAGCAGCGCTCTCGCCTCGTCGACGGTCGGAACGGTGGCGCGAAGTGGGATCATCGTGGCGTGACGGCGGCCGCCGTCAGAACGTCCGGTACTCCGCCGGTGTAGAAGAGCGTTGCCGCTACCCCCCGAGTTCGGGGGGCGCTTACGCGAACTCGTCGATGAGTTCGGGGACGACCTCGAACAGGTCGCCGACGACGCCGTAGTCGGCGATGTCGAAGATGGGCGCGTTCGGGTCGGTGTTGATCGCGATGATCGTCTCGGCGCCTTTCATCCCGGCGACGTGCTGTACCGCGCCGGAGATGCCGACCGCGAGGTAGACGTCGGGCGTGACGACCTTGCCGGACTGTCCGACCTGTCGGTTCTTCGGGAGCCAGCCGTTGTCGACGATGGGGCGGGACGAGGAGAGCGTCGCGCCGAGCGCGTCGGCGAGGTCCTCGACGAGCTCCAGGTTCTCCTCCTCCTCGATGCCGCGGCCGACCGAGACGAGCACGTCGGCGTCGGCGATGTCGACGTCGCCGCCGCCGACCTCCTCGAAGCCGGTGACGCGCGCGCCGGACTCCGGGAGTTCGACGTCGACCGCCTCGACCGTCGCGTCGCCGACGCCCTCGGCGGGCGCCCACTCGCCGCCGCGGATCGTGAGCACGTGCCGGTCGCCGTCGACGTCGACGGTCGTCTCCACTTTCGAGCCGTACATCTCTCGGGTGACCGTCAGGCCGCCGTCGTACTCGAAGCCGATCGCGTCCGTCACCAGCGGGAGGCCCTGCGCTTCGGCGACCGCGGGCGCGTAGTCGAGCCCGTTGACGGAGTTCGGCGCCACGACCGCGGCGGCGTCCGTCCGGTCGAGCAGGGCGGCGATGGCCGTCTGGTAGACGTTGTGGTCGAACTCCTCCCCGTTCGCGACGGTGTGGATCGCGTCCACGCCCTCGCGGTTCAGGTCCTCGGCGAAGGCGTCGACGTCGCCGGCGATGACGGCGACGTGGAGGTCGCCGTCACGCGCGTCCGCGAGCTCGCGGCCGGCCGTGATCGCCTCGTAGGAGACGTCGCGGAGGTCTCCGCGCCGGTGCTCCGCGACGACGAGCACGTCGGACATCACGCGCCCACCCCCTCGTCGCGGAGGACCTCGGCAAGGCGCCCGGCGGCCTCGCCGGCGTCGCCCTCGATCATCTCGGCGTCGGACTCGCTCTCCGGCTCGTACATCGACGTGATCGCGAGCGCGCTCTCGACGTCCTCGGCGGTCAGCCCCAGATCGCCGAGGTCCTTCGCGTCGATCTCCTTGCGCTGGGCCTGCCGGATGCCGCGCAGGCTGGCGTAACGGGGCTCGTTGAGCCCGGTCTGGACGGTCAACACCGCGGGGAAGTCGACCTCGGTCAGCTCCTCGACGCCGCCCTCCAGTTCGCGGTGGACGTGGGCGACGCCCGCGTCAGCGTCGACGTCAAGGTGGTTGACGACCGCCGCGTGCTCGAAGCCGATCCGCTCCGCGAGCGCGACGCCCGTCGCGCCGAACCCGGTGTCGGCGGCCTGGACGCCGCCGAGCACGAGGTCGGGGTCCTCAGCCTCGACGACGGCCTCGATGGTCGAGACCTTCGACGCCACGTCGGCGAACCCGGACTCGAAGGCGTCGTCCCACACGCGGACCGCCCGGTCGGCCCCCTTGGCGAGCGCCATCCGGATCGTCTCCTCGGCGCGCTCCGGGCCGACGGTGACGGTGACGACCTCGTCGGCGACGCCGGCCTCGGCCAGCTGGACGGCCGCCTCGACCGCGTAGTCGTCCCACTCGTTGAGGTCGTACTCGAGGTCGGACGTCGCGATGTCTGTCCCCTCGATCGCGAAGTCGTCGTCCGCCTCCGCGACTTCCTTGACGGTCACCAGAACTTTCATGATCGTTACTCGGTCGCTCACAATGTAATGGTTTTCGGAACGCCGTTACTCCGTGCGACGTCGGTGGGAGGCGTCGATCGGGTCGGCCTCCGCGTCGGCCGCGCCCTACGACCGGCCGTGCGCTCCCGCCAGCGGCGTCCTACCGCCGGCCGCGTCTTACCGCCGGCCGCCGTCCCTGTCCTCGTCGTCGCCGTCGTCCGCCCCGCCGCCGTCACCGTCGTCCGCCCCGTCGGGGAGCGAGATCAGGTTCTCGCGGCCCAAGCGGAGCTTCTCGACGCGCCCCTCGTCGGCCATCGCCGACAGGAGCTGCGACACCTTCGCGTCGGACCAGCCGGTCTCCGTGACGATGTCGGCCTGTCGCATCCGTCCGCCGTTGTCCGCCAAGAGCCGCTCGACGCGCTCCTCGTCGGAGAGCAGCGAGCGGTCCTCCTCGGACTCCGCGTCCGCCGCCGGCGCCGCGCCGCCCGCCGCCTCCGGATCGGCGTCGGGGGTCTCGCCCGCGCTCGCCCCCGCGTCGACGTCGGCCTCACGCTCTCGGCGTTCCCCTTCGTCGCTCCCGTTCGCGGTCGTCGCGCCGGTCCCGCCGCGTCCCCGTCGGCGATAGCCGACGACGCTTCCGGCGATGAGGAGCGCGCCGATGACGATCGCCGCGGCGAGCAGCGGCCACGGCGGCCCCACCGCCCCCGCCGGTGCGTAGACGACGACGACGCGCTCGTCCTCGGCGAACGTGCGCGGCCCCTCGATCGTCACGGCGTTGTCGCGTATCTGGACGGTCGACCCGGGCGTGCCGGTGACGGCGTACCCCTCAGGGGTCGCGACCTCCAGCGTCTGTCCCTCCCCGAGCGACCGGAGCCACGTTCCCTCGGGCGTGGTCAGCGCGTCGCCCAACACGAGGTTCTCGCCGTCGGTGTCGAGGAAGTCCGTCCAGACGAACGTCAACCGGAGTTCGCCGACGGCGACGGTGTCCGCCTCGGCGACGTCGAACTGGGACGGTTCCTCGTGGACGTTCACCTCGCGATCGACGGACGTGATCCGCATCCGCCGATCGACGTTCCGGCTGGCCTCCCGCGCGAGCCCCTCGAACAGCGCCGGGTCGGGGCCGACCTCGCCGTCGAGGAACCGCTCGCCGACGGTCTCGAACGCCCCGACCTCCGTCTCGTCGGCGAGGGCGTACCTGACCGACACCTCCCACCGCGCGTCGCGGTCCGACGCCGGCTCGATCCGGATCCGCGTCGCCGTCTTCGGGTCGAACTCCGCCTCGATCTGTCCGGCCGGGGTCCCGACTGCTTCGCGCGGCGCCGTCAGCGAACGGTCGCCGACGCTCTGCGCGCCGGGAGACCCGTCGCCGATCGCGGGTGCCGGGGACGTCGAGGCCGAGACACCGGCGCTCGGCGCCATCACGCCGCCGACCAGGAGGAGGGCGAACAGCGAGACGAGGAGGACGCGAGACGGGGAGTTCCGCATGCAGGTCAGTTGTCACGTGGCCCGGGCAAAACGCTTTCCATAGCGCGTTTCCCGACCGAAAAAACGCTCGTCTCGGTCGGCGGTCCCGGTTCGAAACGGACGCGGTCAGCCCCCGAGACCGCCTCGGCGCCGCCCCGCCGCTCCTCGACGCGGCGGCGTTGAGGTGGGTTTTTCATACCGGGACGCGAACGACGGCGTGATGAGAGCCCTCCCCGCCGTCGTCGCGGTCCTGCTGCTGTTCGTCCCGGTCGCGGGGATGATCGCCCCGGTCGCGGGGTCCGCGTCACCGCCCGCCGTCGAGGCCTCCGAACCGGTCCGGCCGCAGACCGGCGTCTCACAGGTCGACCGGTCGAACCTCACCTTCAGAACGCTCTCCGCGCCGGCGGAGGCGGACGCGAGAGTCGGCAGCGCCGCTCGCGGCGCGAACCTCGGCCCGGCCCTCTCGTTCGCGGTCGACGACACCGCCGCCGCCGTCGAGACCGCGGCGGTCGTCGACCGGATCGAGAGCGCCGAGACGAACACGGAGCGGCAACAGCTGATACTGGCGGCGCTCAGCCGCGTCGAGCGCGACGAGGTGAGCCTCCAAAGCCGCCAGTCGGCGGCGTTCCGCGCCCACGCGTCGGGGAACCTCTCCGACCAAGAGCTCCTCGACGAGCTCGTCCGCATCTCCGCCACCGCCCGCGAGTACGATCAGCGGCTGGACACGATCGACGCGCTGGCGGACGAGACCGCCGGCTTCAGCGCCCCGGCGCGGCTCGACGAGCTCCAGGTCGCGCTCCAGGTGTACGAGGGCCCCGTCCGCGACGTCGCGCTCTCGACCGCCCGCGGCGAGGCCGGCGCGGCCGAGATTCACGTCGAGTCGACCGAGAGCTCGGTCACGCTGGCCACGATCGTCGACGGCCAGTACGTCCGCGAGACGTTCCGCGTCGACCGCTGGGACCGCGGCGGCGACGCGATAAGCAACGACGCCGCGATCAACGTGACGACGGCGTCGTACCCCGAGACGGCGGCGCTCCGGGAGCCCGACGCGTTCGGGGCCGGCGCGGTCCAGCGGATCACCATCCCGCACGAGTACGGGCTCCTCCGCACCTTCGTCAGCGGCGGGACGGAACAGGTGTTCGTCGAGCACCAGCGGATCGACCTCGGCACGTTCCCCGACACCGAGCGCGTCTCCGACAGGGGCGACGGGTTCAACGTCACCGTCGAGCGGAGCTACGCCGGCGGACCGGTGATCGTGACCGTCCGCGACGAGGAGACGGGCGAGCCCGCCCCCGGCGTCACCGTCACGAAGAGCGTCGGCGACGGCGACAGCAGAGCGATCGGCGCCACGGACGCCGACGGGGTCGTCACGACGCTCTCGCCCGCGGACTCGTACCGCATCACCGTCGTCGACGAGCCGCGAGTCGTCGTCATCGACGAGCTTCGACCGGTCGCGACGCCCCGGCTCGTCGACGACGAGTAGGGCGGTTCGCGAGCGGGCCCGCTCAGGCCCCGATTCTTTTACCCGATACCGCGGCCAGCCGCCCCGTGTCTCTCGACCGCTCACCGCCGCCGCGCTCGTCGCCGCTTCGCAACGCGGCAGGAGACGCCGGCCGTTCCGCCCGGGCGCTCGCTCCGGTCGCCGGCGTCCTCCTGCTCGCGATCACCGTCGTCCTCGCGGGCGGCGTCGTCACCGTCGCCCTCGGTGCGCCCGCCGAGAGCGCCGAGCCGGCGCCGACGACGTCGCTGTCGCTGTCGGCGACCGGCGACCGGATCGCGCTGTCGCACCGCGGCGGCGACGCGCTCGACGCGAGCGAACTGGACGTTCGGGTCCGCGTCGACGGCGAGCCGCTCGCCCGCCAGCCGCCGGTGCCCTTCTTCTCCGCGGCGGGGTTCAGGCCGGGACCGACCGGCGCGTTCAACGCCGCCAGCGACGACGAGTGGCGCGTCGGCGGGTCGGCGTCGTTCCGGGTCGCCGGCACGAACGACCCGGTCCTCGAACCGGGTCGCACGGTCGTCGTCGAGGTGTCGGTCGACGGACGACCGGTCGCGACGCTGGAGACGGTCGTCGAACCGACATAGACGAGACGCGACGATCGGCGGGCGGTCGAGACGGCCCGCGTCCGCGCGAGCTACTCCTCGGGGACCTGCGTCACCGTCTCTTCGGGGACCTGCGCCACCGTCGTGATCGCCCGCGGGCTCCGCGGCGTCGCCTGCTGGATGTGGTGCTCGAACGACTCGTACCCCGCTTCCTCGAACATTCGGTCGGCCTCCTCCTCGTCGTAGAAGAGCATGATCGCGTCGGCGACCCGCTGGAGAACGCGGTTGTGCGGGTAGTCGGGGCCGACGACGAGCACCTGCCCGCCGGGCTTCGCGACGCGTCGCAGCTCGCGGAGCCCCTCGACGGGATTCGGCCAGTACTCGATCGAGCCCGACGACCAGACCACGTCGAACGTGTCGTCGCGGAAGGGAAGCCGCTCGGCGTCGCCGCGGTAGAAGTTCACGCGGTCGTGTTTCCCGAACTTCTCGAACGCCTTCTCCATCTGGTGCACGCTCTGGTCGAGCCCGTGGACGTCGTCGGCGTGTTCGATCAGCCCTTCGGTGCCGAACCCGGTTCCGCACCCCACGTCGAGCACTTTCGGGTCGTCGCCGAACTCCAGCCAGGAGAGCGCCTCCGCGCGCATCTCCTCGGTCCAGTTGAACCGGTTGACCTGGTCGTACACCTTCGAGAGGTACTTGTAGAACAGGCGGGCGTTCGACTTGTCCTCGAGGATCCCCATTTACCGTTCCGTAGGGTCGCCCGCCCCATAACGACACGGATCCGCCACCGCGGCGGGGGCGCCCTGACGTCGGGGTTCACCCCGGCGCCCTGACATCGGGGCTCACCCCGGCGCCCCGGTCCGACCCGCTTATCCGCCCGCCGGCCGATCCACGGGTATGGACCCGACGACGAGCGGCCGGTTCCGCGTGCACGACCGGCGGCCGCGCCCGGAGTTCGAGAGCGATTCCGCCGACGGCGACGGGGCACCCGAAGACGACGGCGACGGGACGGCCGCCGACGCCTCGGAGGAGTTCGTCCTCGTCGAACTCCCCGACGGCCCGATCGACCCCACGGCTCCCGACGCCGAGGATCAGTTCGACCCCCTGTACGCCACCGCGGAGGGATACGACGGTGACCTCGCCGAGCGCGTGTCGTCGCTGGAGCCCGGCCACGTCGTCGACGCGACGCTGGCGTGGACCGACGCCTCCGCGCGGTTCGTCGACGTCGAGGTCGTCCGCGAGAGCCGATTCCGGTTCGCGGACGAGGTCGAGGGGATGTTCGAGGCCGCCGTCGAGACGTGGGACCGGATCCGGGCCGAGGGCGAGGCGGTCGGCTCGATAACCACTCGGTCGAACGACGGCGAGCCGAACGGCGCGCTGTACCTGTTCGCCGACGCGCCCGGCGGCGACGCCTTCGCCGACCTCCGCGCCGGCCGGCTCCCGATAGAGCCTCTCGTGGCGCGCGTCAACGAGTCCCGCGACGACGACGAGCCGCGGGAGGTGTTCGTGCTCCGACCCGCCGCCCACGACTTCGTCGCCGTCTACGTCGTCTTCGACCGCGACGGCGTGCTCGCGCAGACGGTTCGCGACACGTACGACCTCGGTCCCGGGCTGGCGGCGGGGCTGGAGGCGGGCGAGTTCGAGGCGGCGAAGGCGGACGACGAGACCGGGACCGCGGCGGACGACGACCGGGACGACGAAGGCGGGTTCGACGCCCTCGACCGCCTGTAGCCCGTTCCGCCGTCAGCCGCGCGTCGCTACAGCCAGTCCGCGTCCGGGTCGACCCAGCCGTCCGGCGTCTCGCCGTTGAGCACGGCGGCGACGTCGGTCGCGCCGCTCCGGTTCAGATCGTCTTTGGCCTCCTCGCTGTACCACGCCGCGTGCGGCGTGACGACCGTGTCGTCGCGGCCGACCAGCGGGTCGTCTTCTGGCGGCTCCTCCTCGAGCACGTCGAGGCCGGCGCCCTTGATGGCCCCGCGCTCTAACGCGTCGAGCAGGGCGTCGGCGTCGACGACCGGCCCGCGGCTCACGTTGACGAGGACCGAGTCCTCGTCGAGGCGGGCGAGCGCGTCGGCGTCGACGATCCCCCGGGTCGCGTCGGTCAGCGGGGCGTAGACGCCGACGTGGTCGGCGCGGTCGAACAGCGCCTCGAAATCGACCTTCTCGACCCCGTAGTCGGCCATTTCCTCGGCGTCGACGAACGGGTCGTGCGCGATGAGCTCCGCGTCGAAGCCGGCGAGCTGCTCGGCGGCGCGCTGTGCGATGGGACCGAACGAGAGGAGTCCGATGGTCGACGCGCTCACGCGGCGGACCGGGCTCCCGGCCTCCCAGCTCCACGCCCCGGCCGCGACGTCGTCGTCGTACGCCTTCAGCGAGCGCAGGCAGGCGAACAGCAGCGAGACCGAGTGGGTCGCCACCTCGTCGGTGCAGTAGTCCGGGACGCGCGTGACGGTGACGCCCTCCTCGGCCGCGGCGCCGACGTCGATGTTGTCGACGCCGACCGCCGACCGAACGACGACCTGGAGGTCGAGCGCCGCCAGCGCCTCCGCGGTGACGGGCGTGTTGATGTCGGTGACGAGCGCGTCGGCGCCCGCGGCCGCCTCCCGCACCCGCTCGGCCGACCCCAGTTCGGCCACTTTGATTTCGACGGGCTCGTCGACGCGCTCGGCGAGCGTCTCGCGGTACGTCTCCGGGTCGATCATCGGGAACGCCGACAGGACGATCGTGATCATACCACCAGTCTCTCCTCGTCCCACTTGACGGCTGGTATTAACGTCGTTAGGGACTCAAACGTCTATTTTCGATCGTGATGGTTACGCGCCGACGGCCGGGATCCGCGCGCTTCCGGAGGCTCTTTGCGCGCCGGGCGACTACGCGTCACCGTGACCGACGAGAGTTCGACCAAGCCCCCGATGCTCATCCTCCTCGAGTCGCTGGCGTTCTATCGGAACGTCAGGATCGGCCTCGTGACCGGCGCGAGCCTCGCCGTCCTCCTGTACCTCGTGCGGGCGCTCGAACTGCTCGGCCCCGTGATCGACACCCGGGAGTATCCGCTGTTCGGGCCCGACGTCTGGTTCCTGTTCCTGGCGTTCGTGCTGGCGGCCACGTCTGCGCTGCTCGTCGCCATCGCGCTCACGATCGCCGAGGCGGTGCGGGGCGCCGGCGACGCGTCCGCGGAGCGACCGAACTGATCGGCGCCGTTGTCGCGACGACCGGCGTCGACGGCGGCTCCGTCTCGGCGAGACGACACGGGCACCTCTCGGTCGGTTCGATCACGGGAACAAACCGGCTCGGACGTCGCGCCGGCGGGGAACTCGTCTCCCGTCGGGCCGACCGGGATATCCTCTCGTCGGTGGAGGCGGGCGGGGAGTCGCGGGGAGCGCGGCAGTTGGCTTCGACTCAGTCGGCGGTGCAGGAGGCGTCGCCCTCTTCGCCGGTGAACTCCTGCGCCGGTTCGGTGAGCTTGTAGAGGTTCTGCCTGGCGTCAGCGAAGTAGACGTCCTCGTCGACGACGTCGATCCCCTCCAGTCGTTCGAGGGCGTACCGAACGGTTCGTGCCGACAGCATCGACTCCTCCACGATGCCCTTCTGCGTCAGCGGACCGTTGTACTCGAGCACCTTGAAGACGAGTTTAGCGCTCGGCGGGAGGTCGTCGAGCCCCTCCGTTTGGGTTGCTTCCATCGTTACGATTCGAGACCGCACTCCGTGATAAATGTTGATGGACGACCCCCCCGTTTTCGCGGTTTTCTCCAAGAAAGAGGCTGTTTTTGCTGGTTAATGCCGCGGTATACGGCAATATATTCCGGTAATTTGCCGTTCGACTGACCAGTCAGTCAGCGATCCGGCTCGCGCGCGCTCTCCGACCCCGCCGTCCGGTCGCGTCCCGCAGGCCGACTGCGTTCGATGCGTCGCTCGATCGCTCGACGGGCGGAACGAACGGCTTTTCACGGGCGCTCGCGGATCCGTTGGTATGAGCGACGACTCGGGTATAACCGGCCACACGCGGAGCGTGGTCGTCACGACGATCTGTAGTCTGGCGGGGATCGCCGCCGGCGTCGTCTCCGCCGCCTACGTGGGCACCGACGTGGCCGCCGCCCAGAGCACCACGATGGTGCTGGTCCTCGGCGCGTTCGTGCTCGCCCAGTACCCGCTGTACAAGGTCATCGGCGTCGACGACTTCGGCGTCAAAGACAACCTCTACGTGGCGTTCCTGACGTTCACACTGTGGTTCATCAGTTACACCGTGCTGGCGACGTCAGGCGTCCAGCTGGTGGCGTGAGATGGCGGACGACAGCATCGCCGTGGTCGACCTCGATCGGTGCCAGCCCGACCGCTGTAACTACGAGTGCGCGAACTACTGCCCGCCGAACCGGACGGGCAAGGAGTGCATCACCGAGCGGGGCGAGGACACGGTCGAGGGCGACCCGGACCAGATCCACATCTCCGAGGAGATCTGTCTCGGCGAGACCTGCGGTATCTGCGTCGAGAAGTGCCCGTTCGACGCGATCGAGATCATCAACCTCCCCTCGGAGCTCGACGAGGAGCCGGTCCACCGCTACGGCGAGAACGCCTTCTCGCTGTACGGGCTCCCGACCCCCGAACCGGGCAACGTCACCGGGATCTTAGGCCCCAACGGGATCGGCAAGTCGACCGCGGTCCACGGCCTCGCCGGCGAGATGATCCCGAACCTCGGCGACCACGAGTCGGACGCCGACTGGGACCGCGTGCTCGACCGCTTCCGCGGCACGGGCCTGCAGAACTACCTCAAGTCGCTGAAGGAGGGCGACGTGAGCGTCTCCCGCAAGCCGCAGTACGTCGACCAGATCCCCAAGCAGTTCGACGGTAACACCCGCGAGCTGTTGGAGCGCACCGACGAGCGCGGCGCGCTCGACGAGCTGATCGAGCGGCTCAACATCGGCCCGGTGATGGACCAGAACATCGACTCCATCTCCGGCGGAGAGCTCCAGCGCGTCGCCATCGCGGCGTGTCTGGCCCGCGACGCCGACTTCTACTTCCTCGACGAGATCACGCCGTACCTCGACATCGGCCAGCGGATGATCGTCGCCCGGCTCATCCGCGAGCTGGCGGACGACGACGCCGCCGAGCGCTCGATGCTCGTCGTCGAGCACGACCTCGCGATCCTCGACCTCCTCGCCGACACCCTCCACGTCGCGTACGGGGAACCGGGCGCGTACGGTGTCATCACCGACCCGAAGTCGGTCCGCAACGGGATCAACGAGTACCTGAAGGGGTACCTCGACAACGAGAACATGCGGATCCGGCCCTCGGCGATCACCTTCGAGGAGCACGCCCCCCGCGTCGCCTCGCGCAGCGAGACGCTGATCGAGTACCCCGACCTCTCCAAGTCGTACGGCGACGGCGAGTTCGAACTCGACGTCGAGGCCGGCGAGATCAACCGCTCGGAGGTGCTCGGCGTCGTCGGCCCGAACGGGATCGGGAAGTCGACCCTCGCGAAGCTGTTCGCGGGCTCGCTGGAGCCGGACGAGGGGTCGCTCGACTTCGCGCTCGACATCGCGTACAAGCCGCAGTACATCGAGATCGACCAGCCGATGCGCGTCGACGCGTTCCTCTCGTCTATCACCGACGAGTTCGGGAGCTCCTACTGGAACACCGAGGTCGCCCAGCCGCTCCAGCTAGAGCGGATCATGGAGCAGAACCTCACCGACCTGTCGGGCGGGGAGCGCCAGCGCGTCGCCATCGCGGCGTGCCTCTCGGAGGACGCCGACCTGTACCTGCTCGACGAGCCCTCCGCGCACCTCGACGTCGAACAGCGCGTCCGCGCGACGACCGCGATCCGCCGGTACGCCGAGAACCACGACGCGACGGTGATGGTGATCGACCACGACATCTACATGATCGACCTGCTGGCCGACCGCCTGATGGTGTT
>Ga0102939_1000651_pt1 | contig 12795 bp, 12 predicted proteins | sample SalPon2_B_H2O_MG_FD_78214 | JGI IMG/M metagenome (GOLD analysis project Ga0102939, IMG submission 78214) | Salt pond water microbial communities from South San Francisco under conditions of wetland restoration - Salt Pond MetaG R2_B_H2O_MG | ecosystem: Environmental > Aquatic > Non-marine Saline... | reverse complement strand
CGGCACTGCTGGCCGCGGCGCTGCTCGCCATCCGTCGCGACTAACGTCGCTAACTAACCACCGGATCTAATCCGGCCCCTCGGACTTCCACTTTCTTTCGGACGTTGCCTCGGTAGCGACGGCCACGCCTAACGCATCCTGAACCGCCGCCTCTCAGCACGGCGTGTCCAGTATCAGCGATAATACTGACGCAGGTGAATTTATGTACCGCTGGTATCCGCTTGTTATCGGACGCGGTTGAGCCACACCGCAGTGGCCGGGATTCGAGGGGATAGAGGGGATCTTCCTCGACCCGTGAACGACGCAGTCCATACTTCAAGTTATGATAACAGACACACACAAGCGGCGGGCGGTGGTCCTGGCGGTGCTGATGGTACTCAGCGTCTTCGCGGGGACCATCGCGTTTTCGGGAAGCGTTGGTGCGGCCTCCGAACCGGAGACGGACGGCGGCGCTGCTCGCGACGCGTCGCGACTAACTAGCTACCTACCCGGCCTTCCGACGTCCGCTTTTTTCGGCTCCCGACAGTCAGCCATCTAACCCGTCCACGCCCATCGAAACCTGGCCCATCTCCAGAAACGCCGTCTCGTAGCCGTCGTGGCGGGCGATCTGCGGCGGCACCGTCGTCGTGATCGTCACCTCGTCGCCCGCCCGAACGCCCGACACCCCGTAGTGATACCCGAGAGCCGGGTCCAGCGTCCGGGTCGCCCTCGACTCTCGGACCTCACCGTCGCGCCGCACCGCGACCTCCAGTCCCATCATCGGGAGCACGATCTCGTTGTGCGGCGTCCGCGCCGACACGTACAGATACGGGGCCGCGCCGAACCGCCCGCCGACCGCGTCCGGTTCCACGACAAATACCTCGAAGACTGCATCGCCCAACTGCCCGGTCCCAATGTGCGTCCCCGGTAACGCGTCCGCCGACGGCGCCCGCCCCACCGGGACGCCCTCCATCTCCATCGGAGCCACCGCCCCCCGATCGCCCGCGTTCTCGGGCCGAGAGAGCGATACCCCGTGCAGCGCGGCCGTCGCGAACTCGAAGTCGATCGTCGCGACCTCGGCCGACGCGAACGCCCCCGCGTACCCGCCGGTCCGCCGGAGCGAGAGCCCGCCGACCTGTATCCGGGCCTCGTAGGCGCCCTCGCCGTCGAGAACGTAGTTCGAGCCGTAGTGTAGCCCCATCTGCTGGGAGAGCATCGGATACGCGACCTCCTGGGAGACCAGCCCGCTGTCGTTTCGAATCTCGATCGTCACCCCCGAATCCAGTGGCAACACCCGCCCGGTCTCGGTGTCCCACACCGACGCCATGAGGTGGAGATCGTCGTCGGGCCCGACGACCGTCTTCGACAACTCGGATCCCGACAGCGTCCAAAAGCGGTGGGGATACGAGTACGTCAGCGCCACGCCGTACCGGCCGGCGGTCGTCTGACCGTACATTTGCATTCCCTCGGTGATCGCGGGGACGTACACCGCCGCGGGTCGATCCGCGACGACCGGCGGGTCGCGCCACGCCGACTGCCGGCTGAACCCGAGAGTGCTCAGACACCCCGCACTCGCCGCCAGACCGCTGGCCGCGACGCTTCCCAGGAACGCACGTCTGGTGGTCGACGGGAGGGTCATCGCCGGAAAATTCGGGGTCGACAGTGATGACGGTTCCGACGGCTGCCTCAGACCGTGGGGTCGACCGTCGCCGACCGCGTCGACGCCGACTCGCCGTCGCTCACCTCGAACGCCGAGATCAGGTCTTGAAGCCGGTTTGCGCGGTCGCTGAGCGACTCGACGTTCCCGCTGACCTGCGACATCGACGCCGCCTGCTGTTGGGCCGCCGCAGAGGCGGTCTCGGTCTCGTCGGCGGTCGACCCGCTGATGTCGGCGACCTCCTCGATCATCGACACCACCTCCTCGGTGCTCGCGGCCTGGTCGTCGGTGGTGTCACTGATCTCCTGGATCCCGCTGTCGGTCTCCTCGGCGTTCGCGACGACCTGCGTGAACGCGTCGAGGACGTCCTGGACGGCGTCGACGCTCTCGGCCATCGACTGCTCGGCCGCGCGGGTCTCCGCGACGGTGGCCTCGGTCCGGGTCTGTACCTCCTCGATCAGGTCGCCGATCTCCGTGGCCGACGCCTGCGTCTCTTCGGCGAGGGACTTGACCTCGTCTGCGACCACCGCGAAGCCGTCGCCGCCGCCCCCGGCGCTACTGGCGCGTGCGGCCTCGATGTTGGCGTTCAACGCGAGTATGTTCGTCTGCTCTGCGATGTCGCTGATCAACTGGACGATGTCGTCGATCTCCGCCATCCGTTCGTCTAAGCTCTCGACGCTCTCGACGGTGGCGTCGATGGCGTCCTGCACCTCGCGGGTGTCCGCGATGGCCTGCTGTGCGGTCGACTCACCGGCGTCTGCGATCTCGGCGGTCTCACGGGAGGTTTCGGCGACCGCCTCCGCCGACGCCGCGACCTCCTCGACGGTCGCCGAGAGGTCTGTCATCTCCCCGGCGACGGTGTCGAGCACCTCACGCTGCTCCGCGGCGCCGCCCGCGATCTCCTGGATCGCCTGGCTGACCTGCTCGCTGGCCTGCTTTGTCTCTGCGGTGCCCGCGGCGGCAGCGCCGCTCTCCCCGTCGACCTCCGCCGCGAACGACTGGATCTCCGCCATCGCCGCCTCGGTCTCGGCCAGCATCTCGTTGAACGACTCGCCGATCTGCGCCATCGCCTCGCTCTCGCTGTCGGGATCGATCCGGACTGTGAGGTCGCCGTCGGCGGCCCGCGCCATCGCGGCGCTGTAGTCGGCCGCCTTCGCCTCGAGGTGGTCGTTCAGTTCCTCGATCTCCGCCGTTTTCGCCTCGGCGGCGGCCTTCATCTGCTCGATTTCGGCCTTCTTCGCCTCGAGATCTTCGACCTCCTGGGCCGTCTCTTCGACGCGTGCCAGCCGCTGTTGGGACTGCTCCCGGGACTTCTCCGTTGAAACCCAGTTGCCCATCAGCGCGAGCGCCAGCGCGGCGACGAACACGCCGTGGACGATCCCCCACACCCAGGGGTTGTTGATCGCGGCGGTGTGGTTGTAGACCACGGTCGGGGTCATCATCCCGAAGAGCCCGTGCGTGACCACGACGTACCCGATCCCGAACGCGAAGGGCAGCCAGTCCTCGTAGGCGGCGACCACCGCCACCGCCACGAAGAAGTGAAAGTGGGCTTCGATGAACCCCCCGGAGAACCGCACCAAAACCCCCGAAGAGACGAACAGCCCGGTCACCGCGAGGAACGTGCGCGCGCGCCGCGGGAACTGCGGCACCACCGCGAGCAGCCCGAACACGGCGACAATCCCGACCCCGAGCAGCACCGTCGGAAGCGGCGTCGACGGAACCGTCGCCCCGGTGATCGACTCGGGTCCGTCGTAGACCCCGAGCGCGAACAACAGCGGCACGTGCACCAGCACCGCGAGGATGATGTTCCGGTGCCGGCGCCGCCACGCGCCGTCCGGAATGGTACTCCCGTCGGGCGTGTACTCGATGAACTCCCGGATCGCCCCCTCGATTCCGCCGGTCGACCCGGCCGCCTCGCCGGTCGCTGCTGTGGTCATACGTATCTGGAGGTCGCGCGGACCGGCGGCAAAACGGTTCGGACCCAACTATCAACGTGTGTAACACGGGCTGTGGCCGGCGTCACCGAACGTCGGGCGGCACCGGCGGGACGAAGCGTCGCGACCGCCGCGACTGCCCTGCCGGTTACAGGAAGTCCGCGACGTGGTCGGCAACCTCGCCGGGGGTGTCGCCGACGGGGACGCCCGCGTCGTTGAGCGCAGTGATCTTCGACTCCGCAGTGCCGGTGCCCGACCCCGAGACGATCGCGCCCGCGTGACCCATCCGCTTGCCCGGCGGGGCGGTCCGGCCGGCGATGAACCCCGCGACGGGGGTGTCCATGTTCGCCGCGATATACCGCGCGGCCTGCTCTTCGTCCTCGCCGCCGATCTCGCCGCACATCACCACGGCGTGGGTGTCGACGTCGGCCTCGAACGCTTTCAAGGCGTCAACGAAGGAGGTCCCGATGATGGGGTCGCCGCCGATCCCGATCGCAGTGGTCTGACCGATCCCTCTGTCAGTCAGGTTCGAGACGACCTGGTAGGTCAGTGTTCCCGATCGCGAGACGAGGCCGACGTTTCCGGACTCGAAGATGGTGCCGGGGAGGATCCCGAGTTTGGCTTCGCCGGGCGTGATGATCCCGGGACAGTTGGGGCCGATCAGCCGGGTGTCCGTCTCAGAAAGTCGCTTGTTCACCTTCGCCATGTCCTGGGTGGGGATCCCCTCCGTGATCGCGACGACGAGCTCCAGATCCGTGTCGAGCGCCTCGAAGACCGCGTCGCCCGCGAACGCCGGCGGCACGAACACCACGGACGCGTCTGCGTCTTCGGCGTCGACGGCCGCCTCGACCGTGTCGTACACCGGGACGCCGGAGACCGACTGCCCGCCCTTCCCGGGCACCGCGCCCGCGACGACGTTGGTACCGTACTCCATCATCTGCTCGGAATGGAAGTTGCCCTCGCCACCGGTGATGCCTTGGACGACCACGCGCGTGTCGTTATCGACAAAAATGCTCATTGACGTGCCTCCTGTGCGTTCGCGACAGCCCGCTGGACCGCGTCTTCCAGCGTCGCCTCGACGTCGACCAGATCGGTATTCAGGATCTCCATTCCCTCCGCGGCGTTGGTTCCGGCCAGGCGGACGACGACTCGCTTGGGGATCTCGTCGAACGCCTCGAGAGCCTCGTTGATTCCCTTTGCGACCTCGTCGCCGCGGGTGATCCCGCCGAAGATGTTGAACACCACGCTGTCGACGTTCTCGTCGGAAAACACCATATCGAGAGCGTTCGTGACGCGTTCGGCCTTCGCACCGCCGCCGATGTCGAGGAAGTTCGCCGGCGTCCCGCCGAAGTGGTCGACGAGGTCCAGCGTCGCCATCACCAGCCCCGCGCCGTTGCCGATGATGCCGACGTTGCCGTCGAGTCGGACGTAGTCGAAACCGTACTCGTTGGCCTTCGCCTCGAGGGCGTCGCCTGCGGCCTCGTCTTCCATCTCCGCGAGTTCGGGCTGGCGGAACAACGCGTCCTCGTCGATGTTCATTACGCCGTCCGCGGCGACGACGTCGCGATCCGCGGTGACCATCACGGGGTTGATCTCGATCTCCGCCGCATCGCGCGACTCGTAGAGGTCATACAGCGTCGCGAGGATCGACGCCACGTCGCCCGCGACGTCGCGGGGGATCCCCGCGCCGTAGACGACCTTCCGGGCCTGGTAGGGGTGCAGGCCGAACGCGGGGTCGATGTGTTCCCGGGCGATCTTCTCGGGCGTCTCCTCGGCGACAGACTCGATGTCGACGCCACCCTCGGTGGAGACCATCGCGACGGGTTCGCCCTCGCCGCGGTCCATCGTGATCCCCACGTAGAGTTCGTTCTCGAAGTCGACGCCGGCCTCGACGAGGACTTTTTCGACAGTATAGCCCTTCAGATCCATCCCAAGGATCTCCTCGGCGTACTGGCGGGCCTCGGCCTCGTCGGTCGCGATCTTGATCCCGCCGGCCTTCCCGCGGCCGCCGACGTGTACCTGTGCCTTGATCGCCGCCGGGAAGCCGATCTCCGTGACGGCCTCGACGACCTCCTCGACGGAAGTCGCGAGTCGCGAATCGGGCACCGGCACCCCGGCGTCGGCGAAGACGGTCTTCGCCTGATACTCGTGTAAGCGCATCGTCCGACCGAGGGACGGGTAGCCGCATAAATCCCGCCGGTATCGGCTGCGGTGGGGTGTCGGCGCGATTACAACGAGGATGGAAGCGAAGCCTACCCGTTCACGGTGCTGCTGCCCCTACGTTCCCGTTCGATTGGGCGAATGGAATATCGATTTCGAGTCCGTCGTATGCCAGCGTCGGCCGCTTCGCCTTCCCCGATCCACCGCCCTCGAACTCGATGACGCCGATATCTTCGAGTTCGGAGAGGTTCTGATACACCTGCTTGTAGTCCCGGTCGACTAGTTTGGCGGCTTCACGGATACTTGCGGGGTCGTGCTCCGAGATCGTCTCTAGCAGTTCCAGATTCTTCGGGCTCAGGAGCCGACTGAGTTCAGCATACGAGCCGAAGTTCAACACCGGCTGGACATCGTCGAGGTCGTTTCCTTCCTGAGCCGCCTTGATACGACTGCGTGTGTGCTGATCGGGCCGATCGCGTTCGCCGACTGTGACTTTGAGCGTGGGCATAGTGTCTCTCTCCTGATGGCGTCCTACTCCGGCCACTCCCACGAGACAGGTGACATCTCCTCAGCCTCGCGTTTGAAGCGGTCGTACAGCGCTAACATTCCCGGGAACTGGATGACTTCAACGTCATCTCGTGTGTGTCTCTCGTGGCCTTTCGTCCCTTCGTGGGCGTTGTCGTACCGGAGGATGGTGTCTCCACCAACGTCTCCGAGGTGCAGACCGTAGTCCCACCCGCTCGGGTACTTGTCAGCCTCCGTTTGCCGGATGGTCACATCGACGACGTACCCATCTTCGACATCCTTCCAATCTGCGATCGTGGTGGGTGACGCCACCCGTCTACCTATGTTATCTCCTCCATAGGAATAAACCTATGGACCAAACACCATAGACCTGAGAGGAAAGCGGTCACCCCACGTACTTCCCGACCTCCTCTAGGTGCCCCGCGAGCGTCCGCAGGAACCGCGCCGCATCCGCACCGTCGACCACGCGATGGTCGAAGCTGAGATCCAGTGTAAGCCGCCTTTCCACGGCGAAGTCGTCGCCGTCCGGCACGGCTTCCTCGCGGATCCGGTTCACGCCCAAAATCGCGATCTCCGGCGGGTTGATGATCGGCGTGAAGGAGTCGACGCCCAGCGGCCCGAGGTTTGAGACAGTGACCGTCCCGCCTTGGAACGTCTTCATCGTGTAGTCGCCGTCTTGGACCCTCTGGGTCAGCCGCCGCCGCTCGCGCGTCACTTCGGCAAGCGACTTCGACGCGACGTCTTCGAGAACCGGCGTCACGAGGCCGTCGTCGATCGCGACCGCGACGCCGACGTTGTGCTCCTCGTAGATCCGATGAGTCCCGTCCTCGAAGGTCGCGTTGAACGCCGGATGCTCGGCTAAGGTATCCGAGAGCGCACACAGCAGCACGTCCATCTCCGAGGGATCGACGGCCTCGCCGTCGACATCGAGGTCGGCCTCGGCGGCGGTGAGCATCGACCCCGCGGGGACCTCGCGGCTCACCGTCACGTGGACGGCTTCCTGGTAGCTCTCCTTCAACCGCGAGGCGATGGTCTTCCGCATCGGACTCAGCGACCGCTCGCTTTCGATCGTCCGCTCGGCCGCTTCGTCGGCGTCGCTCGTCATCAGTCGTCACCCGCCATCGGGCACCATCCACGCCAGGGTGTCGCCGTCGGCGAACTCGCCGTCCTCCCCGACGACGACCTCGGTGAGCCTCCCGGCAGCGGGGGCGTACACGTCGAGGCTGACCTTCTCGATCTGGACCTCACACAGGCTGTCGCCCGCATCGGCGCGGCCGCCCTCGCGGACGAACCAGTTGACCACGACGCCCTCGTCGCTGTCGACGTCGTCCGGCCACTCCGCGAGCGTTACCGCGACGCGATCACTCTCCGCCATTTCACTGCGTCCGCGTCACGGCCGCCTCGATGTCGTCGGCGTCGGGCACGACCTCGTTTTCGAGCGGCCGCGAGTACGGGATCGGCACGTCCGGGATTGCGACCCGCTCGACCGCGTCGAGCGCGCCGAGCGCCTCGTCGGCGACGCTCGCAACGATCTCGCCCGTCACGCCGTACGAGCGGTAGTCCTCGTCGACGACCACGAGGGCGCCGGTCTTCTCGATGGACTCGACGATGGTGTCGGTGTCCAGGGGGACGAGCGACCGGAGGTCGATCACCTCGGCGTCGATCCCGGCTTCCGAAAGCGACTCCGCGGCGTCCAGCGCCCGGTGGACGTGGAGGCCGAGCGTGACGATCGTGGCGTCTGCACCCTCGCGCTTCACGTCGGCGCTGCCGAACGGGATGGTGTACGCCTCCTCCGGAACGGGCGTCTTCGGGCCGTCGGGCGCGGGGAGCCACCCGATTCCCATCAGCCGCTTGTGGAACATGTACACCACGGGGTCGTCGTCGCGGATGGCGTTGTGCATCAGCCCCTTGGCCTCGTACGCGGTCGAGGGAACGACGACCTTCATCCCGGGGACGTGGGCGAACGTCCCGTAGAGGGTCTGAGAGTGCTGGGCGGCGTCGTTGTACGTCCCTCCGACCGCGGCGGTCAGGACCATCGGCACCGACACGTTCCCGCCGCTCATATACGTGTTCTTGGCCATCTGGTTGTAGATCTGATCCATCGCCACCCCGAAGAAGTCGACGAACATCAGTTCCGCGATCGGGCGCATCCCCTCTTGGGCGGCGCCGACCGCCGCGCCCAAGTACGCGGTCTCGCTGATCGGCACGTCCATAACGCGGTCGTATCCGAACTCCTCGCGGAGCCCCTGCGTCGAGTCGAAGATGCCGCCGTAATCGGCGACGTCTTCGCCCATATAAAACACCTCCTCGTCGTCGCGCATCTCCGTGGCGATGGCCTCGACCATCGCCCGACTCATAGTCAGTTCCCGGTCGATCGCCCGTTCCCGGTCGACAGTCTCGGACATCAGTCGTCACCTCCTGCGAGGTCGAAGTCGGGCTCGGAATCCGTCACGCCGGTGCCCGGATTCACCCACATGTCCTCGTGGGCGGCCGCCGGCGCCGGCTTCGGTTGCTCGTTGGCCCACTCGATGGCCTCCTCGACGCGGGCTTCGGCGTCCGCGCGGAGGTCCGAAAGCCGGGCGTCGTCGACGCCGGCCGCGCGGAGGTCCTCGGCCAGCCGCTCGATCGAGTCCCGCGCCGCCGCCGCTTCCTGGTCCTCGTCGGGGCGATAGGTCTCGGGGTCGCCCATGAAATGACCCATCCGGCGGTGGACCTGAAGCTCCAACAGCGTCGGGCCGTTCCGGTCGCGGGCGCGGCCGACGGCTTCCCGAGCGGCGTCGTAGACCGCGACCGCGTCGTCGGCGTCGACCCTGCGGCCGGGCATGTCGAACCCATCGGCCCGATCCGAGCCCACCTCGACGTCTGTCACGCGCTCTTTCGGCATACTGATCGCCCAGTCGTTGTCTTCGATCACGAACACGACCGGGAGGTCGCGGACGGCCGCGAAGTTGAGCGATTCCAGAAAGGCCCCCTGATCGATGGCGCCCTCCCCGAGGTACGCCACCGCGACGCTATCGGTATTGCGCTTTTTCGCGGCGAGGGCGGCGCCGGCGGCCGGCGGGCACCCCTCGGCGATGATCCCGCTACACGCGAAGTTGACTTCGGGATCGAACAGGTGCATATGGCCGCCCTTGCCCTTTCCGAGTCCGGTCTCGCGGCCGAAGATCTCGGCGGTCATCCGCTTGAGGTCGACGCCCTTCGCGATCGCGACGTGGTGCGGGCGGTGCGGCGCGGTGACCGTGTCGTCGTCCCGGAGGTGCTGGCAGACCCCGGCCCCGGCGGCCTCCTGCCCCGCCGCGAGGTGGAGCTCTCCCGGAATCGGGCCGGCGGAGATGTCGAACGCCGGCTGTTTCCCTTCCAAGTACTCCTCCTGTAACCGCTCTTAGTAGTGGCGAGCGGTCACCATGTTCGCGTACATCTCCTCGAGTTCGGTAGTAGATACCATACGTAGTAGTGTCGACAAAGAGTGCATATAATAATGAGGGTTACTCACGCTCGTCAGTACGGTATGCTCTCCCGAGCGCGACCGACTACGTCGTCGATCGCAGTCCGCTACGACGACGTCGTTCCCGAAGAGACCGCCGCGGGCTCAAAACAGCCGTTCGAGCAGTCCGCGGTCGCGGTGTTTCTCCGCGAGCAGGACCGAACAGTCCACCGCGTCGACGACGTCTAAGACGAGCGATCCGGAGACGAGACGGCGGAGCAACCCCTCCTCGGTCGCCCCGATGAGCAGAAGCGTCGCGTCGTCCGTGGCGTTTTGGATCGCCGTCTCCACGTCGCCGGACTCGACGCGCAGGGTGGCGTCCTCCAGCCCGTTGTCCGCCGCCCACTCCGCGAGGAACTGCTCGCCGGCCTCGCGGTCGTCGTCGACGTTGAGCAGCGTGATCTCGGCGTCGAACTCCGTCCGGAGCAGTTTCGCGACGGCGGCCGACAGCTCCGAATCCGGACCCCCGGCCGTCGGGAGCAGGATCCGCGAGGGGTCGAACCCGCGGTCGCGGAAGATCAGGAAGTCACACGGGACCGCCTCTGTCAGTTCGTCGATCGCCGACTCCGCGCGGCCGGGCGAGCCGTGTGAGTTGGGTCCCCATCCCATAACGACGAGATCGGCCGCGTTTGTTCGGGCGGCATCGAAGATCGCCTCGTAGGATTTGTGCGACAGGATGGTGTTGGTCTCGACGTCGACCCCGAACGTCTCGGCGTCCTCGCGGGCGTTGTCGAGCAGGTGTTTCGAGCTCCTGTCGATCTCGTCTGACCGGTCGGCGGCGGCCGCAAGCGCGGTTTGGTCGGGCACTGTCACGATGTGCGTCGCGACGACGGTCCCCCCGCGCTGCTTTGCGATGGCGCTGGCGAGCGTGATGAGCTCCTGCTCGTGGGCGGGGTTGGCAAGCGGCACCATCACGCGGTATTTCCCGCCGTCCGGTTTGACGCTCGCGGCCGCGTTGACGGCCGCGTCGGGCATCTCCCTCGAGCGCGAGATGATGTGCTTCGAGAGGATCCCCTGTTTCTCAGTTCGGGTCCGAGCGTAGAAGAAGTACCACAGGATCGCCGCACCCGCGATGCCGAACGACAGCAGCAGCGCGTCGCTGGCGACGAAAACCAAGAGCGCGAACGAGAGCACGACGCCCAGAATCGGCAACAGTGGGTACAGCGGGACGATGAACTCCGGGGCGTACTCCTCGGGGGCGACGTAGCGCATCACGATCAGCGCTAAGTTCAACAGCCCGTAGATGATGAGATGCAGCCCCGACGCGGCCCCTGACAGGAGGGTCAGATCGCCGACGACGATGAATAGCAAGATGAGCCCGCCGGTGATACCGATCGCGCGGTAGGGCGTACCGAACCGGTCGTGGATCTCGTTGAGCGCCGGCGTGACGATGCGGTCACGCCCCATAGCGAAGTTGATGCGTGAAGACGCGAGAATCGAGGCGTTCGCGCTGGAGGCTGTCGCGAGCAGGCCGCCGAACAGCAAGGCACCGCCCATCGCGGCGCCCTGGATGTAGTCCCCGACCTCGACGACGGCGATGGGGTTTTCGCCGCCGGCGGTGACGGCGTCGGCGATGAACCCCGGTGGAACGGCCGCGCTCATGATCACTAGCACCAGGGCGTAGATGACTGTCACGATGACGACGCTGCCGATGACCGCCCGCGGAAGGTTCTTGCCCGGATCTTTGATCTCCTCGGCGACGCTCGTGATCTGGACGAAGCCGAGATAGGAGACGAAGATGAGCCCCGTCGTCTCCAAGGTCGTGACCACGTCCGTCGCGGCCGGGAGGTTCGACGGTTCGGCCCGCAGCGTCCCGAGCAGCGTGAACACCGTCAGGATACCCACCAGCAGGACGACGATGATGTTCTGGAGTCGCCCCGTCTCCTTCGCGCCGACGTAGTTGATGAGGACGAAGAACGCCCCGCCGACGAGCGCGACCAGCTTCACCACGGTGATCGAGACTGGGCCGACGCCGACGCTGCCGGAGAGCCCGAAGATGCGGGCGATATACCGGCCGAACCCGACCATATAGAAGGCGCTTGCGAACGCCAGCCCGAGCCAGTTGGCCCACCCGGCGATCGACCCGAACATCGGCCCCAGCGCGTGGTTGACGTAGTAGTAGGCCCCACCCGAGCGGGGCATGGCGGTGCCGAGTTCGCTGGCCGACAGCGCCGTGAACATCGCGATGACGCCACCCAGTACGAACGCCACGGACGCCAGCGACCCGGATCTGAGGATTGCCTCGCCCGGCAGGACGAAGATGCCTGCGCCGATCATCGTCCCGACGCCGATGGTCAGGGCCGCAAGCGGCCCGAGGTCCTTTGCGAGTTCCTCCTCAGTCATGTCTCGTCCTCACGGGGCAGAGAGATAACGGGACGATCCGCCCCCGTGACCAGTTGCAGCGACACGTCGCCGGAGAGAAACTGCATCAGTCGGTTCCCGCCGCGGGAACGGTAGGCGATGGCGCTGGCGCCGACCTCGTCGGCGGCCGCGAGGATTTCGGCAGCGATGTCCCGTCCGTAGGCGGTGTGTTCGTCGGCGTCAGGGAACACCGACCGGACGGCGGCGTACGACTCTGCGGCCAGTTCCTCGGACTGCTCAACCGGCGTCTTGTCGGGCACACCGCCGCCCTTCTCGACGACGTGGAGGGCGATCACGCGGCCCGGCCCGTAGGGTTCGAGGGCGGTCGCGGTCGCCAACGCGTCGGCTTCGTGAGCGACGGGAAGAAGCACGCGTGCGAGAAGGTCTTCGTCGTCGGTCTCACTGTGCATACGGTGTGATTCGTCCACTATCTGTTAAGAGTGTGTATCTGCGCTCGGATCCCGCCGAACAACGCCGGGGGAGTGACCCGTCCGGTTCTCGCGGGTTGCTCGGCCGTTTTAAGACGCTACCCGAACACGTGTCCGTATGAACGTTTACGAGAGTGACCTGCCTGGCGTAGGAAAGAAGTTCGAAGTCGAGATCGGCCACGGGGAACGGCTCGTAATCGTCACGCACAACACTGGCAAGCGGGAAGTATTCGTGAAGGACTCGGAGGACGCCGACGCCGAGAAGCTGAT
>Ga0102939_1000650_pt1 | contig 12796 bp, 12 predicted proteins | sample SalPon2_B_H2O_MG_FD_78214 | JGI IMG/M metagenome (GOLD analysis project Ga0102939, IMG submission 78214) | Salt pond water microbial communities from South San Francisco under conditions of wetland restoration - Salt Pond MetaG R2_B_H2O_MG | ecosystem: Environmental > Aquatic > Non-marine Saline... | reverse complement strand
TCGAAGCGGCCGACTACCAAGTTGAGTTCGATGTATAACCCGATTCCAACCGATAAGATGGGAGTTTGGAGGTAAGACGCACATGGATCTATCCGGAAAAACCGCTCTCGTCACCGGAGCGAGCCGGAACATCGGTCGAGCAACGGCGATCCGGCTTGCAGAAGCCGGGGCGGATGTGGGGATCGCGGCCCGCACCGACGAGGAGGGCTGTGATGAGACCGCGCGGCTCGTCCGAGACACCGGCAGCGAGGCGGCGGTCGCGCTAGCCGACATCGGCGATCCGGATGCCATTCAGTCGATGGTCGATGCGATCCGGGACCAGCTCGGTCCGGTTGACGTGCTCGTAAACAACGCGACGTATCGACCGTCGAAGCCGTTTCTCGACGTGGCGACCGAGGACCTCGACCGCGTGCTCGCTGTCAACTTCAGGGGGGTATTCCAGACGACACAGGCTGTCGTCCCGGGCATGATCGATCGCAGCGGCGGCTCGGTCGTAAACCTGATCGGAGCGATGGTGTATCTCGGCAAACACGGTCATGCCCACTCTTACGGCTCCAAACTCGGAATCGAGGGACAGATACGACAGCTGGCGACCGAGCTCGGTGCCGACGGGATCCGTGTCAACGGCGTCTCGCCAGGTCTTATCGACGTAGATCGAACGCGAACCGAGGAGTGGGATCGAATCGAGCGAGCGGTGGTTCAATCGACCCCGCTCGGACGGCTCGGGGAAGTTGAAGAGGTGGCCGACGCGTGTTGTTTCCTCGCGTCGGACGCCGCGTCGTTCGTGACTGGGCAGGTGTTACACGTCAACGGCGGAACCTACCCGACCCCCACGCTAGTTCCGGATTCGTAACTGTCGGCTGGCGCTCCCGTCGTCGCTCTCAGGGCGACAGTGGGGCCAAACGCGAGAGGGCGCTCACAGGAGACGCGAACTCCACCCACCGTCGACGGGTAACACCGACCCGGTCATATACGACGCGGCCGACGAAGAGACGAACGCGACCGCCTTCCCAAACTCCTCGGTTGTTCCCATCTCGGGCAGCGGGAGCTCCTCCACCCGAAGCTCACGGACTTCTGCTTCTGTCAGCCCCTCTCGCTCGGCTCGCGCGGTGATCTTCGACTCAATACGGTCGGAGCGCACCCCACGAGGGGCGACACAGTTTGATCGGACGCCGTTTTCCCCCTCCTCGTTTGCGAGGGTCTTCGAGAGCCCGTAAATGCCCGGTCGAAACACGTTGCCGAGCGTTCCGTTTGTGGTCGGTTCCGCCGCTGAGGCGGCGACCAAGTGTGTAATCGCGCCGCCCCCGTCGCGGAGCGCCGGCAGGGCGGCCTTGCACTGAACGACTGTGCTCCGCAGTACGTCGTTGTACCCGCCGTCGAACGCATCTAGTGAAGTGTCTTCGAAAGAGGCGTTGTTCGGACCGCCGTGGTTGGTCACTAACACGTCCAGTCCACCGAACTCCTCGATGGTCGCTGCGATTCCGGACTCGATCGCGTCGGCGTCGGCGAGGTCCATCTCGACGGTGAAAATCGCGTCGTCGTCACAGCCGGTCTCGCTGAGTATCGTCTCCTGGGCCGTGATGAGGTTGTCCGCGTTCCGCGAGCCGATTGCGACGTTTGCGCCCTCCGCCGCGAACTGAGTTGCCGCACCGAGTCCGAGGCCTTTGCTTGCCGCGGCGACGAACACGGACGCTCCGCTAAGTCCTAGATCCATGAGATTGGATCTCATTGCGGGTAGGTAACACTTCCGTTCACGATCGGACGCCCGGACGCACTTGACGGGAGATCACACTCCGACGCGACTCGATTGATCCTGGCGCTGACCGCTCCGCGGTTGCTGTCGTTGATGGCGGCAGTCACCCTCATTGAGTCGTTATCGGCGCGCCGCTTTCACCTCCTCTCGGATCCCGTCGACGAATAGTCCGAAATCGGGATTCTCGCCGTCGCGAACCCATCGGTACGTGATGATTCCGTCCGCGTCGATCACGAACACGCTTCGCTGGGCAGACTCGATCGACCCGTACATGTCCGGATACACGACATCGTACGCGCGGGTAACTTCGTGGTTCCAATCCGAGAGCATCGGTATGCCGAACCCCTCCTCTCGTATCCAGACGTTCTGGGCGAACGGGAGATCGACGCTGACGCCGTACACTGACGCGTCGAGTGTCTTGAACGAGTCGAGATTGTTTCCGAACGTACACATCTCCTCGGTACACCCACCGGTGAACGCCCCCGGTACGAACGCGAGGACGATCGGTCCGTCGCCAATCGCCTCCGACAGCGTGAACTCGGAGACATCGTCGTAGCGTTCCCCGCCGGCTGACGGAACGGTGAAATCTGGTGCGTGATCGCCTTCGGAAGCCATGTCTGTTCCTCTTGCGGGTAGGACCTAACACTGATGGGCCATCGCCCTGTCGGACGGGTCGAAGTCGCGAGTGGATTCTGCCGACCCTCTCTCACTCAGTCGTCGCCTGACTCACCTGAACTGCCCGTTCTCGACTAACACCACGAGTCATCCCGATCGTGAATCTGTGTGGGCGTTTCTGTGATGGTTCGATATGAGATAATAGTCTGAGACCAGAGGGATTTACTTTCATATATGTTATAATACACTTCTACGAGAAAACTCGCAGCTTTCGGTCGATCCGGTGAGATACTCACGTACGGCCGAGAATCTGTTCGAAAACCGTTGTTTATAGCTGTTTAACGGTGTAAATCCGATCACGACGTACGACTGTTTTCACTCTGTGATTGTCGCGATCGGAGATCGATCGAGACTGTCTCAGATCCGAAATAGCCACTTTCGGGCCTTCAGGCGGCTTTTAAGCCGGAGTATCAACGTCTGGCCGTCGACATCTCCGATTTTACTAACAAATTGCGTAACTGTATTCTCAATAGACTGTAACGGGACGAGGCTGAATGCTCACTTCGATAGAGATGACGCTATAACAAATTGATTATCGCAGTATACAGTTTACTGTCGCTGCTTTCCTAACGCGCGTCCCTTTTAGGAATCGCCGGAGTAGAGGGCGTATGGTCCGAAACGTCGCCGGCGACATGGCGGAGCTCGAGCCCGAGGACTTCTATCTCCTCTCGGGCGTCGAGCAGGGGATGCGGTTCTCGGAGTGGGTGCGCCGGGACAAGATCCCGGAGTACGCCAACCTGACGCGCGAGGAGGTCGACTACCGGATCGACCGCTGTCTCGACCGCGAGCTCATCCAGCGGGAGACGATCCAGTACGAGGGGTACCAGCTCACCTTCGAGGGGTACGACGCGCTGGCGCTCCGCACCTTCTCGGAGCGCGAGACCATCGACGGCGTGGGCTCACCCCTGGGGTTCGGCAAGGAGGGAGACGTGTACGAGGCGCAGTCGTTCAAGCCGCTCGCGCTGAAGTACCACCGCGAGGGGTACACCAACTTCCGCGAGGTGAACCGCGAGCGCGAGTACACCGCCGACCGCGACCACGTCTCGTGGATGTACACCGCGCGCAAGGCGGCCGAACGCGAGTACGAGGCGATGGAGACGATGTACCCCGACGTGAGCGTGCCGCGACCGGTCGACCACAACCGCCACGCCATCGTGATGGACAAGTTCGAGGGCGCGGAACTCGCGCGCACGAAACTCGACCCCGCGCAGGCGGTGGGCGTCCTCGATCTGGTCCTCCGCGAACTCGTCACGGCGCACGACCTCGGGTGGGTCCACGCCGACATGTCCGAGCACAACGTCGCGGTCGCCGAGAGCGGGGTCACGATCTTCGACTGGCCGCAGGCCGTCCCCGTCGACCACGAGAACGCCCGCGAGTTCCTCGAACGCGACGTCGCGAACCTCCTCCGGTACTTCGGCCGGAAGTACCCCCACGAGGTCCCCCGAGACGTCGACATCGACGGGATCGCCGCCGCTATCGCCGACGGCTCGTTCGAGACGGTTCGCGCGTTCGCGGTCGAATAAATCGCATAGCGCGATACGAAATCCGACGCCGCGTCGCGAACTATTTAGGCGAGCCTAAGATTCGAAACGAATTTAATCCTTTAGGGTGGCCTAAACCATATGGCACCAGACGCGAATCGACCCGTCTCCGCCCTCCGCACGGCGCTCGTGCGCGGGAGCACCGGCGCAGGCGAATGAGCGCGTCCGTCGAGCGCGACGTCGTCGTGGTCGGCGGCGGGCCCGCGGGCTGCTCGGCCGCCGTCTTCCTCGCCCGCGAGGGGCTCGACGTCGCCGTGTTCGACCGCGGCCGCTCGTCGCTCGCGCGCTGCGCGCACTTGGGGAACTACCTCGGCTTCCCGGCCGGGATCGACGTCGAGACGTTCTCGGCCCTCGCCCACGACCACGTCGAGCGCGCGGGCGGGACCCTCGTCGACGACCTCGTCGAGTCGGTCGACCGACTCGGCGGCGAGGCGGCGGGCTTCCGCGTCACGCCCCAGGCGGGGGAGCCGGTCCTCACTCGTCGCGTGGTGGCGGCGACCCGGTACGGCGGGGACTACCTCCGCGGCCTCGACGACGACGCGGCGATGTTCGAGCGCCGCGACGGCGGCGGCGAGGCCCGCGAGCACTTCGACCGGGAGTACGCCGACGCCGACGGGACGACGCCGGTGGACGGGCTCTACGTCGCCTCGCCGTCGGCGGCCGACCGGCAGGCGACCACCGCGGCGGGCCGGGGCGCTCGCGTCGCGCGGCGGCTCATCACGGACGCGCGGGTCGCCGACGGGTGGTGGCCCGCGGCGGCCGAGGGGGTCGACTGGCTGCGCCGCGAGGCCGAGCGCGACGACGAGTGGGCGGACCGCGACCGGTGGGTCGAGCGGTTCGACGCGGCACACGCCGACGCCCCGGTCGACCCGGACTCGGCGCGGTTCGCGCGCGTCCGCGAGGCCGCGATCGACGCGTCGCTGTCGTCGTACGTCGACGCCGACGAGGCGGTGTCGCGGGCGGCGGCGGGACGGCGCGCGCTCGCCGAACGCCTCGACCCCGCGGCGGTCGTCGACGCCCACGGCGCCGACGCGCTCCTCGACGCGATCGACGACGAGGCGATCGCGGCGCACGCGGCCGGCGGGGACCGGAGCGCCGAGGGCGTCGACGCCGCGGGTGAGCCCCGATGAGCGGCGAGCGCTCCGCCGTCGGCGGCGAAGCGTCGGCCCGGCGTTCGACCGGAGCGAGCAGGTTCGGCTGGCTGCTCGACCCGAAGCTCCTCACCGTCGCGCTGGGCAGTCTCCTCGTCATCGGCGCGGCGGGGTTCGTCCAGGTGAGCTTCGGCACCTACTCGATGACGGTCGGCGAGGCGTGGCGGGCCGTCTTCGACCCCGCCGTCCTGCTGGACCCGCGCTGGCTGCTCAACTTCCTCCTCGGGGAGGAGCTGATGCGAACGGTCACCGGGTTCCGGGGCGAACTGCCGTCGCTGTCGCACGGGACGCTGATCGTCTGGAACATCCGCCTGCCGCGGGTGCTCGTCGGGATCATCGTCGGAATGAACCTCGGCGTCTCGGGAGCCATCTTCCAGGCGGTCACCCGGAACGAGCTCGCGAGCCCGTTCATCCTCGGCGTCTCCTCCGGCGCCGGGCTGTTGATCCTGCTGACGCTGGTCGTGTTCGGGGGGCTCTCCGCGTTCCTCCCGCTCGTCGCGGCGCTGGGCGGTTCGGTCGCGTTCCTGATCGTGTACGCGATCGCGTGGAAGAACGGGACGAGCCCCGTCCGCCTCGTGCTCGCGGGCGTGATCGTCGGCACCGTCTTCGGGAGCCTCCAGACGGCGCTGTTCTTCTTCGCCGACGACATCGCCGTCGGCCAGTCGGCGATCCAGTGGACGACGGGCTCGCTGACCGGGACCGACTGGGCGCAGGTGCGGCTCGCGCTCCCGTGGACGGTCGTCGCGGTGCTGCTGTCTATCGCCGGGTCGCGGCAGCTGAACCTGCTCCTGTTGGGCGAGCAGACCGCGAAGTCGCTCGGGATGTCCATCGAGCGGGTGCGGTTCGCGCTGTCGGGTGTCGCGGTGCTCGCGGCGTCCGCGAGCATCGCGGTGGCCGGCATCGTCAGTTTCGTGGGACTGATCGTCCCGCACGTGGTGCGGAACCTCGTCGGCAGCGACTACAAGCGAGTGATCGTCGGGTGCCTGTTCGTCGGTCCCGCGCTGATGGTCGCCGCGGACGTCGGCGCGCGCCTCGGCATGAGCGCGTTGACGGGCGCGGACGCGCAGGTCCCGGTGGGGATCGTCACCGGGCTCGTCGGCGGGCCGTACTTCCTGTACCTGATGCGCAGACGGCAACACATGGGTGAGCTCTGAATGTCCACCGAACGCGTGAACGCGACGGACTCGGACGGATCGAGCGGCGCGAACGAGACGGGCGGCGCGGACGGGAGGCGCGCGGCGACCGGCGCGACCGACCTCGACGCCGAGGGGCTCGTGCTGGGCTATCCGGACGCTCCGGAGCCGGTCGTCGACGGCGCGTCGATCGCGGCCGAGCCGGGGTCGGCCACCGCCCTCGTCGGCCCGAACGGCTCGGGCAAGAGCACCCTGCTGAAGGGGTTGGCGACCCAGATCGCGCCCGAGGAGGGATCGGTGTTCTTGGACGGCCGAGACGTGCACTCGATGGACACGAAGGCGCTCGCGCGGAAACTCGGCCTGCTCTCACAGGAGAGCACGTCGCCGAACAGCATCACGGTCGAGGACCTGGTCTACCACGGGCGCTACCCGCACCGCGGCTTCTTCGACAGCGTCACCGACGAAGACGAGTGCGCCGTCAACGACGCGATCGAACTGGCCGGCTGCGGGCACCTCAGGGACCGCGACGTCGGGAGCCTCAGCGGCGGCCAGAAACAGCTCGCCTGGATCGCGATGGCCCTCGCGCAGGACACCGACGTGCTCCTCCTCGACGAGCCGACGACGTTCCTCGACCTCCACCACCAGATGGAGGTGATGGAGATCATCGAGACGCTGCGCGACGAGAGCGACGTCACCGTCGTCGTCGTGCTCCACGACATCGAGCAGGCCGCGCGGCTCGCCGACCGGATGATCGCGCTCAAGGACGGCGAGGTCCGGGCCCGTGGCCCGCCGTCGAAAGTCGTCACCGAGGACCTGCTCGCCGAGGTGTTCCGCGTCGACGCCGAGGTCGTCGCGACCGAGAGCGGCCCGCGGGTCACGCCGCTGCGCGCGCGACACGAGTGAGGTGAGACGCGCCGAGCGGTTCGATGCGGCCGGTCGGCGTTCCTTGCCGCCGGTCGATGCTCGCTCTGGCGCGGCCGGTGCTCGGTGCGACCGGGCCCTTTGTTTTAGGCTGACCTAAAAACCGAAGCGGTTAAATTGTTTTAGGTCAGCCTAAAAACATGGCCAGAGACGACGCGGCACGCGGCGGACAGACCCGCAGAGCGTTCGCGAAGTACGGCGGCACCGTCGCCCTCGGCGGTCTCCTCGCCGGCTGTACCGGGGGCGGCGACGGGTCGTCCGGCTCGGACTCGACCGACGGCGCTTCGGACGGCTCGGACGGCTCCGGCGACGAGGCCGACGCCGACAGCGACGGCGGCGACGAGGGCTACACGGCGTCGATCTCGCCGACGGGCGAGGTCGCGTTCGAGTCGCCGCCGGAGACGGTGTTCACGCGCCTGACCCACCACGCGGACATGGCGTTCGCCCTCGGGCGCGGCGACGACATCACGGCGATGCACGCGCCCGACTACTACGACGGCCTGTGGAACCAGTTCGTGGAGCGCCTCCCCGGCGTCTCGCTCGACTGGTCCGGCCTCTACTCCTCCTGGCAGCCGGACAAGGAGACGCTGTACGAGCTGGACAGCGACGTCCACCTCGCGGACCCGGCGTGGATCGCCAAGCAGGACGGGTGGGACCGCGAGGACATCGACGAGATCGCCGAGAACGTCTCGCCGTGGTTCGGCAACTCCCTCAGCGACCGTCATCAGGAGCCGGCCGGCGAGTGGGCCGACGGCTACCAGTACTACGGGCTCTGGGAGCAGTTCGAGATCGTCGCCGGCGCGTTCCGCGAGCGCGAGCGCTACGAGGCGCTCGCCGAGGTCCGCGACGGGCTCCTGTCGACCATCGAGGACGGCCTCCCGCCGGAGGAGGAGCGCCCGACCGCGATCATGGTCGCCGCCCACGACATCGAGAGCATCTACGCGTACACGCTGAGCAACCCCGGTTTCCTCACGTCGCACACGCGCCCGCTCGGCCCCCGAGACGCCTTCGAGGGGAGCGTGGAGTCGGGGACGATCGTCGACTTCGAGACGATGCTCGAGGCCGACCCCGACGTCATCCTCTACCTCGGCGGCATGGAGCCGGGGACGGACATGGCCGGCCGCCGGGCGGCCTTCGAGGAGGACCCCGTCGGTTCGGAGATGACGGCGATCCGGAACGATCGCATGCACCCGCAGGGCGCCCGGTACCAGGGTCCGGTCCTGAACCTCTTCCAGCTCGAGATGACCGCGAAGCAGCTGTACCCCGACGCGTTCGGCCCGTGGCCGCGGTACGAGGAGGGCCCGTACCCGGAGATCCCCGAGGAGGAGCGGCTGTTCGACCGGGAGCGCGTCGCGGACGCCATCAACGGGGACCTGTAGATGCGCGCCCGGGAGTGGGCCGTCGCGGCGGCCTACGGCGACCCGACCGACTACGACGTCCCCGCGCTGCCGACGTGGCGGATCGAGCGCGGGGAGTCGGGCGACCTCGCGTTCGCGGCGGCCGGCGCGGACGAGCCGTTCATCGCCGCCGACCGCCCGGTCCGGGTGCGGCGGTGACCGCCGACGCGACCCGGCCGCGCGGACCGAGCGCGACGCGGGACCGAAGCCCTTCCCTCGTCGGGGCCGTGCCGACGGGTATGGACTCGACCGATGCGCGGGCGGCGGATCACCAGCGAAACCGACGGGTGTTCGACCGATGACCGACGGGCCGACCGCCCCGCGCGACGTCGTCGTGGTCGGCGGCGGCGTCGCCGGGCTCTCGGCGGCCGTCTTCACCGCCCGCCGAGGGCTCGACACCCTCGTCGTCGACCCCGGCGAGTCGATCCTCCGGCGGAACGCCCACTTGGAGAACTTCCCGGGGTTCCCGCTCGGCGTCAACGCGCGGCAGCTGCTCGACCTCCTCGGCGAGCAGGCGGAAAACGCCGGCGCCGACCGGCTCGACGCGCAGGCGACGCGGGTCGCGGCCGTCGACGCCGACGACGCCCGATTCGCCGTCACCACCGACGGCGACGACCGTCTCCGGACGCGGCACGTCGTCGCGGCGACGAAGAACGAGGTCGGCTACCTCGACGGGATCGACGGCGTCGGGATCCTCGACCGCGGGAAGGCGTACGTCGACGTCGACGAGCGCGGCCGGACCGGCGTCGACGGCCTGTACGCGGCGGGGCGGCTCGCGGAGAAGCCGCACCAGGCCGCGGTGTGCGCCGGCCACGGCGCCGAGGTCGCGGTCACGCTGCTGGAGGACGACGACGCCCCGTTCTACCACGACTGGGTGGCGCCCGAGGGGTACTTCACCGACCGCGGCCGCGAGGTGCCGCCGGGCTGCGAGGAGATCGGCGAAGCCGAGCGTCGCGAACGCGAGGCCGCCTCGCTCGAAGCGGCCCGCGAGCGGTTCGCGGAGCCCCACCCCGACCCGCAGGAAACGCACCCGAGCCTGGAGGAGTGACCGGATGTGGAGCGTGACCGCGACGTGATCGGCACGACGCTCGCGTCGATCAGCGACCACGTCGAAGCGCTCGCGTCGGCGGACGGCGAGTTCTCGCTCGTCTGCGCCCGCTACGGCGACCGACCGGTCCCCGCGGCGGGGCTCCGCTTCGAGAGCCGGGCCGCCGCGCGCGCCGCGGCCCGCGCCACCGAGCAGTACCGCGACGCGCTCCGCCGGTACGACCCGCGGGTCCCGTACTACGACGTGATCGTCCGACAGGAGTACGCGGACGACGAGGGGGTCGACGCCGGCGGGAGCGCGGACGCCGCCGACCCCGACACCCGCCGCCTCGCCGGCGACGGCCACGACGTGCGGCGGTTCTCGGCCGCCGAGGCGGCGGACTGGTCGCTCTCCGATCCGGTCGTCAACGCGGACCGAGCGGACGGGTCGCCCGAGGACGGTGGATCCGGTCCGGAGCGGGGGCGCAGTCCGGACCGCGACCTCGTCGCGTTCTGCCACGACGCGGCGGCCGCGGTGTTCGAGGCGCTGTCGGCCGGCGACCACGACGCCGTCGAGTCGGCGGTCATGGACGCGTACTTCGCGCTCGCGGAGGAGCGCTCGGACCCGGACGACCTCTGCCTCCGCCTCCTCGAAGCGATGGCGGCGGAGCTACGTCGCGGGCTCGACCCGACCGAACAGGCGGCGGTGCTGGCCGACGCCGCCTCGCGACTGCCCGCCCCGCCCGACGCCGACCCGGTCGCCGGGGCGTTCGAGCGGCTCGCCGGGGCGGGAGTCGTCTCGAGCTACGCGACCGAGGCCGAGGACGCCGGGCGCCCGTCGACGCCGGTCGCCGTCCGGCTGTCCGGATACGCGCTGACCCCGCGAGACGGTCGGTTCCCGACGCTCCCGATCGTCTTGGAGCTGTACCGGCACGGCGGCCGGTCGGGCCCTCCGGCGGCGGTCCGCGTCGACGCCGTCGGGGAGGGCTGGCGGCTCCGCGTCGGGGCCGCCGCGGGCGGCGAACCGGCCGGCCTGACGAGCGCGCCGATCCGCGACCGGGGGTAAGCCGAGCGCGGCCTACTCGTCGTCGGCGGTGTCGGACTCGCCGTCGTCGCCCGGACGGGCCGACTCGATCCGCACGAGTTCGGCCTCGACGTCCTCGACGAACGCGCCCTTCCCGCCCACGGTGACCGGCCCCTCGTCGGTCTCCACGACGAGCGAGTGCTGGACCGGGAACTCGTTGTTCGTCGGCTCCACCATCCCCTGTTTCGCCTCCACCACCTCGCCGACGAGCTCGGCGGCCTCGTCGCTCTCCGTCCACCGCCCGCCGACGGTCACCCGGGGGGTCGCTCCCGCTCGGCGGTGGAGGGTCACTTGGAGGACGGTGTGCCGGAAGTTCGCGTACTCTACCGGCAACGCGGCCGGGTCGGCGGTCGCGACCTCCCTCGCGGCCGGCCAGTAGTTCCCGAGGAACGAGCCGACGATGACGGGCGCGAGCTGCTCTTGGGAGAAGCGGATCGCCTGCCGGTCGGTCTCCGACCGCCGGAGCAGTTCGGGCGGCGCGATGACGCCGGCCGCGGAGTCGACGGTGAGGAGCGTGGGCATCGCTTCGCTCCAGGTCCGGACGACGCTGGCGACGTCGCCGAGCCCGTCGACGTCGAGCCCGTCGTCGGCGTCGGAGATCACGAGGAGCACGAGCACGCCGCGGTCGACGGCGGCCGCCAGCGCCTCCCTGACCTCGGGGAGGTGTTTGGCCGTGATCGACAGCGTCACCTCCGACTCGGCGTCCGCGAGCAGCGACCGGATCCGCTTGACGACGGTGACGCGGGACTTGATCACCTCGAACTGCTCGGCCCGGCGCTCGACCCGCGAGAAGCGCTCCTCCAGCCCGGGTCGGATCGCGTCGACGTCCGACCGGAGGCGGTCGATGACCTCCTCCGGCGGGTTCGCGCGGATCGTCGTCGGCACGACGTGGTCGTTCACCTCGACGAAGCCGCGGTCCGCGAGCGACTCGCTCACGCTGTAGACGTAGCGTTTCGACACGCCCGCGGCGTCCGCGACGGTGCTCGCCTTCGCCTCGCCGTGTTCCAAGAGACTGAGATACGTGTCGATCTCCTTGTCCGAGAGCCCGAATCGGCGGAGGAGATCGTTCAGCGTCCGGTCGTCCATACGGAACAGAGGACGAGGCGCCCACTTATAGGGGTCGGAGCCTCGCCTCGCTCGGCCGCGGGGCGGTGCGGCCGTCCACCGAGGCCGCCGTCCGGTTATTTAAATACGGCGACGGCGTCGACCTCGGTCTCGCCGTCCACCGGGCGGTCCGCGAACAGGTCGGCCTCGGCCCACTCCGGGACCGCGACGACCGCCGGCTCGCTCGCGAAGTTGACGACGACGAGGAGGGCGTCCCCGCCGCGGTCCGCGGGGCCGCCGCCCGATCCGCCGTCACCGGTCGCCGAACGGCGGTACGCCGTCACCCGCTCGGGGTCGCCGTCGACGACGGGCGCGGCGGCGGGGTCGTCGAACGCGACGCGCCCCTCGCGCAGGAGCGGCTCTCGCTCGCGGAGGGCGGCGAGCCGCCGGTGGAAGGCGGTGAGGTCGTTGTCGCCGTCGTGCCACCGGATCGGACCGCGGTACGTCTCGTTGCCGCGCTCCTGTCCGGCGTAGATCATCGGCGCGCCGGGGAGCGTGAAGACGGTCGCGGCGGCGGCCTTCAGGGCGTCCCGGCCGTGCTCCGCGAGGTACCGCTCCTCGTCGTGGTTCTCGACGTACCGCATCTGGTCGGCCGGGTCGTCGAAGCCGAGCCACGCGGCGCGGTCGAACGCCTCGGCGACCGCGTCCGCGGGGGCCGACCCCGCGCCCACGTCGCGGAGGGTGCCGTACAGCGAGGTGTCGTAGTGGAGGTCGAACTCCCCCTCGCCGTAGAACGGGTCGTGCGGGAGCGTCTCGTCGAGGAGGGGGCAGTCGTCGGGGACGCGCGCGGCGACCTCCTTCCAGAACCCGAGCGGGACCCCCCACGCCACGTCGGCGCGGAAGCCGTCGACGACGTCGGCCCACTCGTCGACCACGTCCAGCAGCCACGCCCGGACCGTCGGGCTGTCGAAGTTGAGGTTGGGGATCCGCCGCCAGTTGAAGTAGTACTCCGGCATGTCGCCGGGAGCGAGCTCCGCCCAGTCGGTGCCGGTCACGTCGAACGCGCCGTCG
>Ga0102939_1000644_pt1 | contig 12853 bp, 16 predicted proteins | sample SalPon2_B_H2O_MG_FD_78214 | JGI IMG/M metagenome (GOLD analysis project Ga0102939, IMG submission 78214) | Salt pond water microbial communities from South San Francisco under conditions of wetland restoration - Salt Pond MetaG R2_B_H2O_MG | ecosystem: Environmental > Aquatic > Non-marine Saline... | reverse complement strand
CCGTGTCTTCTATCATCTAGCCTTTTCTTTGCGATTGCGTCTATTTCGTCTATGAATATGATTGCTGGCCCATCTACTGCTCTTGCTTGTTCGTACAAGCGCTTAACTTTTTTGGCTCCCTCTCCAATAAACTTCTCGACTAGTTGTGGACCGTTTATCATGAACATTTCTGCGTCGTATTCGTTGGATAGTGCTTTGACCATGTGTGTTTTTCCTGTTCCTGGTCGTCCTATTAGAAGGATGCTTTTGTCCATGTCCATTCCCCATTCCTGAATACGATTCAGTTTAGCGCTGTCTAGTTGTGCTCCGACGTTTGAGGATAGGTTTTGGATGACGTGGTCTAGTCCTCTGATGTCTTGGAATGTTACGTCTGTATCAATTGATTGGAACTCGGCGTCTTGTCCTTTGTCGACTACGTCTGTTACCTTGAAGCTTTGTGGGTCAAGTGCTACTTCTGTTCCTGGCTGAAGGTCTTCTGGACTGTATCCTTGTGGTACTTCGACTCCGTATCGTCCTTTCATGTTGCCTGAGGCTTCTACCCATACACGGTCTCCGTCAAAAGCTGATACCACTACTCCGCGCATTACCGGTGTTTTCAAGTTTGTTGCATTCTTATTTTTCTGCTTGGCCTTTCCTCTTTGTTGCTGAAAGTATTGTGGAAACTGTACTCGCTGCTTCTTTTTTGATTTTCTCTTATTACTTTTCTCTTGTTGTTCGTCCGCTTCCGAACTTTTTTTCTCCTCAGTCATGTTTGTTTCAACCTCATAGATTAGCCGGGACAGATAATACCTGAACTTATCCAAGAATCCCATTTTTCACGTCAAACACACCAGTTCTCCAACTTTATAAATGCAAAATAGTTGAATGAACGGCGTATCGTAAAGAACGTTAATAAACCTGTTTTAAAACATGCACAAGAAAACATTCAATATACTTAACATCAAAACTAAGGTGAATCAACTCTAATGAAGAAGACAAAGATCGTATCTACAATCGGCCCAGCTACAGACTCTGAACAAACACTTGAACAACTTGTGGAAGCAGGTGTCAACGTTGCACGCCAAAACTTCTCACACGTAGACCACGAAGCACACAAAGAACTATACAACAAAATAAGAAACGCTTCACAAGATATCGCCGTAATGGCAGATACCAAAGGACCTGAAATAAGATTAGGAGAGGTTGAAGAAACAACTATAGAAAAAGGAGACACAGTAAAACTAACAACAAAAGAAGTAGTTGGAGACAGTGAAAGACTACCTGTAAAATACTCAGACCTGATAAAACACCTCGAAGAAGGAGACGAAGTAAGAGTTGACGACGGAAAAATAGAACTAGAAGTACAAGAAATTCTAAGTGACGAAGAAGCAGTCTGCAAAATACTCTTCGGGGGGGAAGTATCAGACAGAAGAGCAGTCAACGTACCAGGAAAAGACATCGGACTAAGAGCACCAACAGAAAAAGACAGGAAAGATATTGCTTTCGCAGCAGAACAAGGATTCGACTTCGTATCACTAAGCTTCGTAAAACACGCAGAAGACGTGGAAAACGTAAGAGAAATCCTGGAAGAACACGACTCAGACATGGATATAATCTCCAAGATTGAGCACAGAAAAGCAGTAGAAAACTTTGACGAAATACTCGAAGCATCAGACGCCATCATGGTAGCAAGAGGAGACCTAGGAGTAGAAATGCCAGCACCACAACTACCAAGACTACAGAAAGAAATGATCCAGAAGTGCAACAAAGCTGGAAAACCAGTAATCACAGCAACACAGATGCTCGAATCCATGACAGAAAACTCAACTGCCACAAGAGCAGAAATCTCAGATGTAGCCAACGCAGTACTCGATGGAAGCGATGCAGTCATGCTTTCAGGAGAAACAGCAATGGGAGACTACCCGGTCAAAACCGTAGAGTTCATGTCCGAGATTGTGCAGGAAGCAGAGAAAGAAGTTGAAGAAGAAGTACATCATACAGTCAAGGATAAATCAAATGGAACTTCAGAAATCATTTGTAAAGGCGTTTGGCAAGCCTCATACGATGGAGACAGCGACTACATCGTGGCACACACAAGATCCGGAAGTACAGCAAGAAACATCGCCAAATACCGACCAGAAACTCCACTTATAGCATTCACAGATAAAGAAATCGTGAAAAGACAGCTGCAATTAGTCTGGGGAGTAGACCCACACCACCAAGAATTCCACTCAAACACAGACAAACTGGTAGAAGACTCAGCACAAAAACTCCAAAACCTAGGAATAGCAGAGAAAGAAGACGAACTAATCCTAACAGCAGGAATACCAACGCCAGAAACCGGAACAACCAACACAATGCAAATCAGGACAATTAAAAGCATCCTAGAGTAGTTATCACTACTTCATACCACTTTTTCCCTTCTCCATAAATATTTTTGTCATTTAACTCTCCTTAATGAGCAAGGTTGTGCAAGAGATCGAACATGGAACTGTAGTAGATTCAAAGCTAGTAGATTTAGATGGCAACCTATATGTAAAACAATATGCAGAGAACAAATCTGATGATGTCAGACACGAACTATTAGTCACAGGAGGCAGAGTAGCCCAAAACTTAGAAGGAGATATTACTCCCAGAATACCAATAAAACAGTATAATAAAGATGTTGCAATTCATACAGCAGAATATATCGAAGGCGATCATCCAGAAACAGATAAAGAATGGCGCCAAGTTGGTAAAACACTAAACAGTTTACACGAACAAAACTTTGAAAGATTAAATTATGGCCAGTTCCAGGGATACACAAACTATACCCATGTAGGACTTTTCAGAGCATACCACCACTGGAATGAATTTCTTGATACTAATATTAACGCTTACCTTAGTTCATCCCAAAACGAATTAATCGAGAATCAGCACAGGCAAGTATTAGAAGAGGGATGGGACAAATCCAAAGTACCTAAGGAACCCGAGAAGGCAGTTTTACACAATGATCTAGTGCCATCTAACACACTCATAGACGATGATGAATGTTATCTAATAGATTTCGATCAATCAATTCATGGTGACCCATTATTTGATTTAATTAAGGCCGAAGAAACCTTGGCAATAAGAGGAATAGATCCAAGACCATTAACACAGGGCTACGGCCAAATAAATAATGTTTCAGAAGAATTAGAAAAATCATATAGAGCTTATACTCTATCATATGAGGCCTGGTCGACCAACATTACTAACCAACCCAAGGCAGAAAGAATCTTAGACAGGATAGACGAAATATAACTGGAGAAAACAAGACGAGCCCGTAGGGATTTGAACCCTAGACCTTTCGGTCCGAAGCCGAATGCTCTGTCCAAGCTGAGCTACGGGCCCCTAATGTGGAAAACATCTCAACAGAGTTTTAAATAAAGAGACACTCCATAAATCTGCAAGATAAACAAGTAGCTATTCACTATTTCGAACTATTTTTCGTTTTAGATTCCAGTCCTCAAGCGCTTTCATTGGAGGAATGTCTAAATCATGATGCTTGTTGAATAGTTCAATTGCCTGACGTGCTTTAGTAAGTGTAAATTCGTCTACTGATCGCATCAAAGTATATTTTATAATGTAACGTACATCAACAGGTTCTTCAACATCTCTTATCTGCTTATTACCATGTTTAAACACAAGCTGTACAGATTCATTAACTTTCTGACTGTTCTGAGCTACCAAACTCAAGTTCATATCATTACCATGATCATTCCATTTACCGAAAACAACAGATTTAGAATCCATAAAAACACTTAATATAGATTAATTAGACTCTACAGTTAAAACACTTCAGAAACACGAAATCTGTTTCTTGATCTTAAGAACGAAGGATTTTCTTACAATACCGACTTCAGCCCACCTTTACCTCCCTTTTGAATTCTTCATTGAATATATCCAAAATCCCTTCCTCAATATCTCCTATCTTAGACTCTAACTCCGCACCTTTACTTTCCAATTCTTCCCTATTCTCTTTATCTCTTTGAAGACAGTTTTCCAGACTTTCAACCTTCTTCTCAAGTTTCTCCCTGTCTTCATGGTACTCATGATCGTCCAGTTTTTCCTCAATTTCTTTGATTTCTCTTTGAAGTCCTTCCAGTTCTTTCTTTTTATCTTTGAAAGATTTGAAGTAGCTAACACCCTGTAGAAGCCTTCTTCTAGTACTGCTGTCTAAGAAGCCTCCGCCAGTAGATTTTTCAACTGCCTCAGCCGCCTCCTCAACTTCTTCTGAATCTCTGTTTAGTAACTGTGATTTCTCTCCATCTCGGATATCTCTCAGTATATCTGAGCCTTCTTCGGATATCTTCCCGATCTTTCCATCGTGAAGCATCTTTTTCAGCCCTCTCTCCATCTTACCCATTGAAGAGCCCGTCTTGTCTAGTATCTTGCTTCTCTCTTCTTTCTTCTCTTCAAGTTCGTCTTCTAGCTTATTGATTTCTTTTCTAAGTCTGCTGTCCTCAAGCTGTTGAAGGCTTTTCTTTTTCTGTGAAAGCTTCTCCTCAACTTCCTCTTCATCCAGGTTATCAAGTTTTTCTTCCAGTTCGGTTTTCTCTTCCTTCAGTTCTTTCAGTTCTTCTACCTTTTCCTCTAAATTTTTCTTTCGCTTGACTGTCTGGTATCTAGTTTGTAAGAAGTTTTCAGTTTTCTCTAAATGTTCTGTAAGCTTCTTCAAGCTTTTTGAAAACTCTCCGCCGATATTTGCCTCATCGAAAACAGCCTCGGTCTTATCATCAATCGCGTTAAGCTCCTCCAAAACATCGGAAAGATCAGAATGCATCTCCTCAACATCACTGTAGCCGGAGAAATCCTCCAACAACCTCAACCTTTCAACCGCAAAGTTCTCAACATTATCCTCAATAACAGCTCTGTCTTTAGAGTCCTCGTAATCTTTCAAATCCTCTAAATCATTTCTCAGATTCTCAACTGCGTTTTCTACTTCATCACAGAAGTCTTCAGCTTCGCTCTCTAACTCTTCCAGTTTATCCTCTCTTTCATCATTGAAGACTTTATCAGCTGACTCAAAGTCCTCAACTACAACAGGTTCACTAGAACCGGTCAAACCACGAAGCCTATCAAACAAGCTCATACAATTGATTACTTAGCAAAACCTTAATCATTTAGGTTTACGTTAAATTACTATCTAGAGATCTTCGATAACCTCATCCATGTCTTCTATGAATGGTTCAACTCTTTCCTCCATAAATCTCTCAGCATCATCCTCTACTTCTTCAGTAATCTCAGTCTCATAATTAACATCCTGACGCCTCTTGTAAATCCTGTCCATGTCCTTGGATAAATCTTTCTCCTCCAAGACTCTGGAAAGACCTTTGATAGTGCAGATATGTGTATTTACCTTGTAACCTTTCAGGGCTAGAGCCTGTTCAACTTTCTTCTCGACGGCCAGATGGCCTAATACGAATACTCCGGCAGGAGTATCAGTACCTAGTAGGTTTCTGGCAGCTTGCAGGAAATAATCTGAATTTGATTTCTTTCTCTCCGCCAACCTTTTCTGCTCTGTCGGACTATCAATTGTCTTGGCTCCAGGACCTACTGTAATTTCCCGTTCCTCCATACAGTCTTCCTGCCACTCTTCCTCCTTCCTCATTCATTACCAACCTCGTAATCAAGTTCAGCAACAAAATCTCTAAGCTTCTGAATCCCCTGCTTTTCCTCAGCAAGACCTCTTTCAGAGAGGTGACCGAGACCTATTTTTGGCCCTAGAACCTTTCTCAGCTCGTCACTTGAGCTGTATAGGATGGAAAAGCCTTCCAGCATAATGGATTTAGTCAAGTCCGATTTTTCCTCTCCAAAGTCAGACCTGTAAGACTCAACATCTCTGGTAACTAATGAAAACTCTCTATCATAGTCCTCTAATATGTCGTAGATTTCATCCTCTCTTTCAACGGTCTTCTCCTCAAGTACGATGTAAAGATCTATATCGCTATCAGGCGTGAAGTCTCCTCTAGCAACAGAACCAAACAGTATAATCATTTCAACGCCTTCAACCTTCTTCTTTAGATTGTTTCTGGCATCAAATAATGTATTTGCTAGATGAGATGGAACATCAGAAAGACCATACTCTTCCCTCTCAGATTCAAAAAGCTGTTTGACAGGTTGTGAAAACCTGTTTTCATTATTCAACCTGTAGTAATTTTTACGGCCTTCAGGACTGACCGCTCTGATAACATTTTCTTCTTCCAGTTCTCGGACCGCATCATAGATAACAGAAATATTCTTAGTACATTCATCCTCCAACTCCTGAGGAGACAAAGCACTGGAACTGCTAGAAAGCACTCTCAAAACCTGCACCTTACTCGCCGAGGAAAAAACACTTTCTAAAACCATTACACTTCTAACAAAACAATGCAATTTTACTTTTAAATAAATAAGGTCTATTACGAGAAAATCGTAAAAGCTTCTTTTAGTTTATAAATAAAGTTTTTAGTTTACGATAAAATCGTAATGTATTAGGAAGTTCCTTTCGGAAAATCAATAAAGAGTTCTCGGTAAAAACAATTTATGACTATAGAGAAACTCCAGGAAAAATACGCAGAGTTCAAAGAGAGGCGTGAATGGGAGAAATTTCACCAGCCGAAAAACATTGCGATGTCTATTTCTATTGAAGCCGCTGAGTTAATGGAACTGTTTCAATGGAAGGACAACGTTTCTATCGAGAAAATTAAAGATGATGAAGAGTTGATGGCTGGTGTACGCGAGGAACTAGCTGATATAATTCTGTACTCTCTCAGCATGGCGCAGAGACTGGATATTGATCTCAGTGAGGCAGTTGAAGAGAAACTAGAGGAGAACAGGGAAAGGTTTGATGAGGAGACGGCGGAAGAGTTAACTGAACAGTTTGAAGAGTGGACTAGATAATTATGCTAATCTATGAAGATACCAAAAAAGGTTTTCAGGAAGACATTCTAAACGATAAAATTGTAGAAGAGATTAAGAAAGGCTTTAAGCAGAAAGGCCAAGGAGTAGATAATGAGAATGAGATCTGTTCTTGGCGAAACTCCTTCCGGTTCATGCACACTGTTCTAAGTGAAAGCGATGTTCCTGAGGACGCCGGTGTAGCTATCGAATTGAATATTCCTACTACGAACAAACGAGTTGACTTTATGCTCTCCGGTTACGATGAAAACGGTGATGGAGAGGTAGTTGTTGTAGAACTGAAGCAATGGGAAGCAGATAGCACTGAGAAAGTTGAAGGCGTCAATGACCTAGTCAAAACCTATGTAGGCAACGGTGTACGTGAAACAGCACATCCCAGCTATCAGGCCTGGTCGTACTCACAGCTGATAAAGGATTTCAATCTGACAGTCCGAAAAGAAAACATAGACATTGATCCACTAGCATACCTACACAACTTTGACGAAGAACATCGAGAGATACTGGAAAACGAACTTTACCAAGAATACACAGAGAAAGCCCCGATCTACCTCAAAGGAGACGCCAAAAAACTCAGAAACTACCTTGAAAACCAGATATCTGAAGGAGACAACCGAAAAAACATCTACAAAATAAACGATGGAGAGATCAAACCAAGCAAATCACTCCAAGACTCACTAATCGGAATGCTGGAATCCAAAGATGAGTTTACGTTAATCGATACTCAGAAAGTAGTGTTTGAGAAAGCCGTACAGTTTGCGAAGAAGTCTCAGGAAGACGACCAGAAAATTCATGGAAGAACATAAAGAACTAGCTGAAGCCTCAGACCCCTGCTGTGTTCACTTCGATGTAACTGCTGACAACCTAATAGTAGAAGATGGAGGCATAAAAGCTGCTTTAGATTGGGAGAAAGCTATCTCAGGTGCACCAGAATGGGATCTACAGTATTCCAAAATTTTAATGATCAATGTCCACTTCGAGACAGAATCGATAGAAGAAAAAATGTTTAAAGAATTTCTAGAAGCTTATCTGGAAGAAAATAAACTTAAAGATGGTTGGCAGAAAAGATTCCTCTACTACAACACAATATGGACATACCAAGCATTAGCCAACTTTGAAAAACATGTAGATGAGAAAGATAAGCCTGAGCAAAAGAAATTCTTCAGAAACCTAGTTGAAAGGCGTTTTGAAAGCTTAGATGATGCTCTTCGAGAAGAATTTCCGGAAGAGCTACTCTAATTATATTTGGGTTTTCACCAGTTTTTCTCTTGTATTTTTTCTGTCTTTATTTCAGGAAATTCTTCTTTTAGGTGTTCTCCTACTGCATATACACCCCATTTTTCGCTTGATGTTTCTTCTAAGATGATTATTGTTAGTTCTTTTTCATAGGCATAGATTTCGTTTGAGAACTGTGTATTTCCTGTTATGAATACATCGCATCCAATATCAATAGTTTCTTTGACAATTTCTCCATATGCTCCGCCACCTCCGCCTACAATACCTATTTTTTATTTTCTATATCGCCAATCTCACCTACAACTTCGTAATCTGGTTCTACGTCTTCCAGTTTTTCCAGAAATTCTCCTTTTGAGATTTCTAGATTTCCATATCTTCCATGCGGACCTCCTTGAACCTCACAGTATTTTCCTTCTACTTCTATTCCTAATTTGTCTGCTAGTGCTACCCATACTCCAAATTTATCTGCACAGTCCAATGTTTGGTGTGCTATATACCATGTCAAATTATTTTCTTGTACTTCTTGTTTCTTTTTCTCATATAAGTCCATCTCAAATCTTTTCTATCCTCCATGATGGACTAGTACCATGTCGCAGTCAAGTTCTGAAGCATTTTGAATATTCTCAAATGTTGTGTTGGTGCAAAGTCCGACTTTTTCCACTTCCTCAGATCCTTTTACAAGAGCACCGTTGAAATCTGCATCATCTATATTATTGAAATGGTTGGTACGCAATTCGGAATTAAGGAAGTTAAGGACTTTCTCTTTACTTGGCATAAAGGCATTTTTGACAGGATTGAATAAATATTCTGTCATTCTACGGTCTGTTTTCGTAAGTCCAAATCATCTGTTCTTCGGTAAAGTTTTCCTCGGGGTGGCCAACAAAACTGATCTGAGATGGATCAAATGTTATGTCTCCGCCTTCAACTATGTATTCAGAGTCATCTAGCTGAGGTGCAGTTAAATTACTAAAGGCGATTTCTTCAATAGGCGTATTCCTGTGAAGTATAACTCCTCTACTGTATATATCATCAGCTGGCGTTGCAAACCAATTTGGCGATTTAGTAGTCCAAGAATCTATGTTATCTCTCTCGATAGTAACTCCTTCATCTTTGAGTTTTCTCTCAAACTCATATTTTGCCTCTATATCTTCTCTGTAATCTAAATCCTGGAATTCATCCGTTCTCCTAGAGAGTCTATCTAAGGGCATACCTCTTCTTAAAGGCATAGTATTTCCGAATAGGCTTTCTGTAATTTTCTGATTTAGCTCATTCAACTTTTGAAGGCCTTCGTGATCATCTTCCCAAGCATTTCTCAATGCATTATATTGATCATTGCTGTAAGTCTCAAGCATTTCTTCTACTTCCTCGTGTATGCCCCAATTACTGTTCCTGAATTGTTCCCACGCAGAGTTACTAAACTCTGGATTTCCTATTATACCTGTTTTTATAGGCCGACCTAATTTTTCTGGAGGACTTGAGCGAGTTAATTCAAGAACATCTTGGTTGGAAAGAGTGACTAACTCAATCATTTGTTCTAAACCTTCCGAAACATTCTTTCTTAATTGCTCCTCATTTTGAGTTGTATTATAACGATTATGAACAACATAAGATGATGGAAATTCTGTTTCTGGCTCATAACCTTCAGGAGAGCGCTCAATAGGATTGAATGATGTCAAATGTGGTGGTAAGCCCTGTAAAAATTGATCATATTCAACTCCTGATGGAAGCATTTCATCAGGGATTTTATCATGGTCTCTAGTCATTTCACTTGGATATTCATAATTCTCTGCAGTTTCTGCTAATGCATAAAAAGCTTCTTCGAAGGCGTACGGACCTTGATGAATACTGCTGTAAAGAAAATTGCCTATGCCTTCGGGCGTAAAACCATTTTCAGTATGTGCCTCTAATTCTGTATATATGAAATCATCTTTCGGATGCTCACTTTCCAAACCCGGATAAATGCCATCAGCCATAGTTTGTTATTCTAGAGTAGTAATATAAATTTGTTGGTGGTAGTCGGCCTTAGCTTAAAAATTCTATGAAATTAGTCTAATTCTTTCTTCTGAATAACTGTTTCGTACTCATCTCCGAACAATTCAACTTTGTTTTGCTTAATTTGTTCAAACCCTAATTTGCTGTAAAATCCTTTGCCAATTTCGTTTTCTGCAAGTGATTCTACTTTCAATGTGTCAATATTATCAGTTAGTTTCTCTTTTCCTTCATTGAAGAGTTTTGTTCCTATTCCGTTTCCCCAGTAGTCTGGATGTAGATAGACCGAACGCAGTTGTGCCTCCTCATTATCTGTATCTACAAATTCGTGTGTGTTTTCCACACCCCCAACAGAAATTTATCGTGCCAACTACTTTCTCATCGACAACCGCAACTAGAAAAATAAGTTTATCATCATTTTTCTTCTCTATAAGTCTCTCTTTAGGATAATTTATTCTTTTCTTCATCTTTTCTTGAGGGATAATGCCATCATAGGCTTTGAGCCATGATTTCATATTCAGTTCATGAATATCTTCGACATCGGATTCCTTGACCTCTCTAATTGAAATTTCCATAAATATTACTAATATTCTATCGTTTATATTCTAAGAATTAAACTAATGTTAGAAAGATTACCAAGGTCAAAAGATAAAGAATGACGAGAAAGAGTCAACAAACAAATAACAGAAACCATAAACGAGACAGAAAAATCAGTACCCGAGGATATACTTACCGCAATACAAAGGATCAACAGGAAGGAGAACAACTTGATGAAAACGATTATGACGAACTTTTAGATCACTTAGAAAATGTAAGAAGAAAAAATAAGAAATAATTGAATGCTTCAGATTATTTGAATCTAATATGTTCTTTATCTGAGTTGACTTCAACCTCTCCACCCAGCTGTAGAGGAAGTTTTGGATCAGAATGTCCGAAATCCACATCGAAGACAACAGGCGTATCTGGACTGTATCGCTTAATCTCTTCCTTTATCCTTTCCTTCTGATCTTCATGGTATTCTTGTTTCTCTTCTTCAGTTCTTTCTTCTCCGTGAAGTGGCTTCCTTATTGGTCTTCCGACTAAGATTGCTGAGAATTTTTCGAGTATCCCGTTTTCCCCAAGACACATCAGCCATCTTTTGACCGTAGTTTCTGAGGGTGCTTCCTCTGAAGTTTCCAAAGCTAGAACCGTTCCCTCAAGTTTTTCTTCATCTGGCATGTATTTCTGGGTTGCCATCTGCCAATCCATAATCTCAAAACAACCACCAAATAATCTGCCTTCAACTGTCTCGCCATCAAAGTTCCAGAACTCCCAACCATCGTTATCGTATCTCTTCCTATCATCTGTGATCTCTTCCGATTCAATGTCCACAAACTCATCTGTAAACTGGTCTGAAGCCTCTGTTGTACCAAGACTGTCTTCAAAGAAAGCTCTTTCTAGATGCCTGTGAGTATATTCTCCTACATCTCCGCCACTCATTAAGTCGGGAAGTATTTGTCCTGCGTAAAAACTCTGTATTCCCAGATTCCAGAGATACATGTGTATGTTGGTGTTGTCGCTGATTCCGTAGAAACGAGTAGGATTATTTTTTAGCCTGTCTGGGTCGAGATGCTTCAGAACCCGTAGTTCTTCATCTCCACCTGAAACAGGTATGACTCCTTTGATTTCGGGGTCTTCAAAAGCCTCCATAAACTCCTCTGCCTTCTCTTCAGGGTTAGCATTGAGGTATTCAGTATCTTTTTCTGCGGTGCTGTAGATTACGGGTTCTAGTCCGAATCTTTCTTCCAGTCTCTCTATACCTTTCTCAAAAGCGTTTGGGAATCTGTTTTTGATACCTGCTGATGTAGACAATACAGCAACTTTATCACCTTCTTCCAGTTTAGGAGGTAAAACAAAATTTGTCATAAGACAATTTAGAAATAGTATTAACAAAAAGTTGTTCCATTTTTTTAGGGGGGCCATTTTGATAACTGCAACTGATTAGAGAAATATTATCGAAACCCTGTTGATTTCACGAGCATCGAACTCTGGAGTAAGTAATGCGGGGGACACGCCATTTGCGTTTTGCATCATTCTTTGCTTTTTGTTAGGGAATTAACCCTATTTTAGGTTTCTACTTAACTTTTAAATACCTTTGCTTTTCCTCCCGGTTAGAAAACTAAGTAGCAGGTTATTAAATTAAGATAAGGAAATGAGGTAGGCTTGTGGGATTTCGGCGAATAGTTAAAATTTTAACCTGTAGAGTTAGGGTTCCTAGATGGTGTGATAGAAAATTATCTTACGCATTATCCATCTGGAAATTTTTCATGATGTCTATATTAATTATTGAATTATGAGGGCTAATTTTAAAGAAACAATAATTCTAAAATAGTTTCAAAGTAGCTTACCCACTTTTTGGGATTTTGTTGATTTTTGGATGTATTATATTCATCAAAGTTTATTTTGTATACGCTCTCCCCATATGTAAACCCTCCCAAGTTTACTGCTTTGAAGGTCTCAACCTCTTCCATTTTAGGGTTGTAAGTTTCTCCTGCCTCTATCACTGCACTTTCAGAACCTATAGAAATATTGTGAGTTGTTTCATTGATTTTCCCTCCATTAATTTCTTTGTCCTGAAATATCATGCTACTTACTGTCCTGTCCAGTACTACATATCGGATCTTTCCTTCTTTTGAGAATATTGCTTCGAAGCTGCGTCCACATACTCCAGGAGGTCCTACTATCGCAATAT
>Ga0102939_1000642_pt1 | contig 12890 bp, 16 predicted proteins | sample SalPon2_B_H2O_MG_FD_78214 | JGI IMG/M metagenome (GOLD analysis project Ga0102939, IMG submission 78214) | Salt pond water microbial communities from South San Francisco under conditions of wetland restoration - Salt Pond MetaG R2_B_H2O_MG | ecosystem: Environmental > Aquatic > Non-marine Saline... | reverse complement strand
GTGGGTATGTTTGAATTGTTGTTAAGGCTTCTTAGGACTAGATTCTTGGATATAAGACAGGATGTTCAATTGAATCAAACACTCATTTCAACAGTATTTGTCTCAAAAGTAGTAACAAAAGATTTTAAAAAAGGTTGTATGTTCGTATTTTATACACAATAGTTTGTTCGTTAGAATTGAACACTCAGAAATGGTTTTGTGAGTCTAAACCTGTGTAATTAATAGAATTTCCAACTAAAAAACTATTTGAGGAGGTTGTTAGAAGTGGGAGTTGCAAGAGATACACTGGGCGATGATACTGGTTCTGAAATAGGAGTTGATGAAAACGGTTTAGAGGAAGAAGATTTAGGAAACGAGTATTCTCTGGTTAATGTGAGTATTGGTAGATCCCGCGAACTATGGATTTACACTTGTGAATTATTGGAAGAAGATGATCATTGGAGTAAGGTTGACACAGAGAATGTAGATGGGTCTGGTCTAAATTTTTATCGTGGTGAGACCGGTATGATTGAGTTAGTCAGATGGAGTGATGAGGAAGCTTTAGAAGTCAGATACTCGCCTAATAATGAGTTTTCCAATCATACAATTCTAGTAGATTCTTTTGATGAGGTTGATGAGATCATTGGAAAGTATAATGAGTTAGATGAAATAAAGTATGTATATTAGAAAAAGTTTATTTTTTTATCGGAACTGTGTTTTTTAGATGGTTAATTGGGTGATTGGTTTTTCTGAGTTGACACCGTCTATTGTGAGTACTTGGTCTTCTCCCTGGTATATTTCTATTTCGTATGCTGTGGCTTCGTATATGAAGTTTTGTGTATTTTCTGATTGAATATGTCTTATGAAGTTATCATATTTTAGGAAGGTTGTTATTTCAGTTTCTTTGAGTGCTTCTTCGTGTTTTTCTATCATTTTTTGGTGGGCTTTGCTTATTTCTGCTTGTTCTTTTAGTTTTTCTGTCAATGGAGATTTATTTAGTTCTTCTTTGTTGTATGTGTCTACTATTGCTTGTGCTTCTTCACTTAGTTTTTCGTAGTCTTCAAGGAATAATTGGTCTTCCCATAAATTTCTTTCTTCTTGAAGCTCTTCTAATACATCTCTATAAGCTTTTGCAGCATCAGCAGAATCGGGTCTTTCCTCGCCATAAGAACCGACTTCTTTGGAAGCTTCTACAGATTCGACAAAATCAGAACCGGCGATAAATTCATAGATTTCTTGATTAAAATCTGGGCCTAATTCAGCTTCCTCAAAATTCTTTTCATCCAAGTTAATTTCGTTAACTTTTTCTCCAACTTTTCTCCCTATCTTTGATCCTACATAGGCTCCTATAAGGCCTCCTATAAACATACCATAAACACTTACTTTCACATGAGGATCCACAAAAACTGTTCCTTGATCAACTCCTGCTGCCGCCACCATACCAGGGAAAAAACCAGTCATACCTCCAATTGAACCATAAATGTCGGGTTTACGGCGGTTATAGCCTAGTTTAGAAATCATATCATTGTCTTCTTTAAAAGGTTCAAGCGGTTCAAAATCCTCATTCTCTAGCTCAGCGACTACTTCAACCATTCTCTCATCCTCCAATTCTTCTCCTAGAAGCCATTCTATACCCTCTCCTACACTATCATCTACTTTTACAGATTTCTGGACTCGAGACATACTTAATTTAAAACGACGAAAACTTAAATTTACCAACCGCCAATAGCAACAATTTGGATATTCCTACAAAAAGATTTTTAACAAAAACCAATGACAAATCCAATATATGAAAGAATCTGGAAAAGATCTTCCTAACTCTTTATTGGGCGAAGCAGAGATCAAAATCAGTAGAAATGATAGGTCTGATAGAATAAAGGATTAAACATATTCGGTATAGTTATTTTTCTTCTGTCTGTATTCTGTAGATGCGTTCTTGGTTTTGTGGTGTCTTTTCTAGTTCTCTGAGTAGTTTGTTTATCTGGTTTTTGAGGAGTATTGTTGCCGGTATTGCTACCGTTGCTGCTATAACGGGTAGTGTTTGGGCGGTTTGTATGATGGTGCCTAGGTGGGGTATTGTGAATATTTTTTTGCCTTGTATGTTGGGGGGTGGCGTCCATCCTGGGTCCGGCTCAGGGTTGGCGTCTCCTTTTGTTTTGAAGAATCGACTGTAGTTCTCAGTTTTGGTGTCTATTATCCTATGAACTACTCTTTCTCCTTGAATTTCCCGGTTTTCCGGAGTGAATACTATTACATCTCCTTGCGCTAGTTGTTCGATATCTGGTGTTTCTGTGTATACGACTGCGCCTTCAGGTATTTGTGGTTTCATTGATCCGCTGGTTACTGTGTATGCTTCGACGCCGAGTAGTTGTGGGACTAGGTAGATTATGAATGGTGTTGTGACTAGGACTAGTACTGTCCAGGCTATTTTGTCAGTATGTAATTTCATTAATAGGTTTAAGGGTCTGCCCCTGTGTTAACAGAGAGGGGGCAGACCGAGAGTGTGAAGCTTCAGAGATAATTGGAGAAAACACTTTTAGTGTTTCTCTTTTTTCTCTTTTTTCTCTTTGTCTTCATGGCTCTCTGTTTCTTCTGTGTCTTTCTTTTCTTTGTCTGTCTGTGAGTGTTTGCTGGACTTTTCTGAAGATTCGTAGGATGTTTCTTTCTCACTTGAATCTTCGTACTTTGAATCTTTGTACTCGCTTGCGTTTTCCTTGTCCTTAGATTCTTTGTACTCCTTCTCGGATTTCTCCTTGCTTTCACTTTCGTTCTCTGAGTAGTCCTTACTGTCACTGCTTTCGTACTCGTCTGTTTTCTTGGACTGGTCAGATTCTGAGCGTTTATCCTTGGAATCTTTCTCCTTGGATGATTGTGAATCCTTGCTCTTCTCGCTTGTAGACTTCTCTGACTCTTTCTTCTCTGTGTAATCTCTCTCGTAGTCTACTGAGTAAGCTACGCTACCTTTATTCAAGGTGCTCTGGGATGACTCGTACTTCTGCTTGTAGGATTGAGTCTTCTCCTTCTGATCAAGGTACTTCTTCTCTACATCATCAAGCTCGCTTGAAGTCTTGTGGTACTTGTCCTTGTACTCGCTTGACTGCTTTTCAAGGTCTTCAGCCCTTTGCTTGTGATATTTAAGGTCGCTCTTCATACTGCTGACCTTGGACTCAAGGCTGTTGTACTCGTTCTTCATCTCTTGATACTTCTTCTTGTAAGTATCAACAGACTCTTCTTTGTCGGAAATCTTCTCCTTCATCTCCTCGTGTTTATCTTCGAGCGAAGCATATTTCTGCTTGTACTCGTAGTCTGGAGAAGCCTGTTTTGAGTCTTTATCCCAGTCAGTCGTAGCAGCTACAGTGCTGATACCTGTTACTGAAGCAAGGAATCCAATGGCAACTAAAGATGCCAAAATCTGTCTATTCATAAAAAATTTCACCTCCTCTATAAAAAAACCTGTTTAATTAGGAAGTTAACAGGAAACCCTTGGGAATCATCGCTCCCGTAGCCTAGATTTTCAAAAAAACACAAACCTGTATCCAATCGCATACAGTAAAAACACGCAACAGCTTATAAACCATTTAACGCCCAATAAAACATTCAAGAAACAATATAGAAAGATAAAAATAGTTATAGAATAGTATTCAACATTTTTACCTGTAAAAAAACATATTGAAACAATTACAACACGAACAAAAAGATTCAATAGGACATATAGTATCTAAAAATTATCTTAAACCAAAACAATCAGAAAAAACACATAAACTCGACTAGTCGAACCATTACACTTTGATGCAGGTTTAGAAGTATAATAAAGGGTTTTTATGGAGGGATGAAATGTTAAACTAGGTAATTCAAAATGGTTCTAAGCTATGCAAAAAGTGCACTAGGTAAAATAAAGGAAACACTAGGTATAGACTCTAAAGACGACTTCGAGCAAGTTGACAGTGCTGTTAACAGTATTTTTGAACAGGAGTCTGAGATAAGCAAAGAGTTCGCTAATATAAATGAGAAGTTCGATTCGAAGACCGACCGAGCATATGAAAGAATGCTAGAATCAGAAGAGGAGGAATACAGCCTTGAACAAGAAAGTATAGATGACAACAAGGTAAGAATAAACAGAGGACAAGGCATAGGGATTGGAATATTCTCGGAGGAAGAGACCATTGATATAGAAGCGGAAAATGTACTTGAATATGTTGAAGGATTAGGCGAACAACTAAACATCCGAAACTCAGAGATAGATATGAGCAGAGAAACACTTCGACACTTCGACACTGAAACAGTAGGAGAACTATTGGAAACAGAACCCAGCGAATCAGACTCATACGCAGAATCTATAATAAAATCAGCAAATGTCAAAGGCATGCTAGAACAAAAGAACTCTGAAATAAAAACCGAAAGAAAAACATTAGAAAACGAACTATCAGATACGGTCGAAAAATACACCAGGAAAATCTATGAAGAAGCAAAAACTTTATCAAAAGAACTAGGAGGAACAGAAAGATCTGAAGAAGGTGAATTCGATGTACTGAAAAGCCTAGCAAACTCAAGATCCAATCTCATAGAAAAAAGCCATCCAGAAACAGTAATTGACAGGACCTCCGCCCTGAAGAAAAGTGGAGAAGCCTTAGGCGCACAATCACGGCTTGTCAAACAGTATGTCGACAAACTTGACTCCTACAGAAACAATATACAAGAGTTATTCGACACAGCAACCAACTACCTCGACCCAGAAGAAATATCAAAATCTGCCGAAAGAGTAAAAGCTCTTGACCAAGGAATAAACCAGTTAAAAGATGTAATCAACGGAAACGACTACGACAGCATAGAAGAAGCCTTGACCGACACCGTCGAAAAAGGCCTAACAAACACAGAACCCGATCCAGCGCAGTACTTCCAGTTCAACGAAAAAACCTACAGCCAAGAAGACATAGGAGAAGGAGAAGAGGCGATTCCATAATGAAAAACCCAGACCCATCAGACTTCACAGGAAAGAAAACACCAGAAAAAGATGAAGAACCAGAAGGAAACATCTTAACAAAAACTGGAGGTAGAATAAAAGATAAAGCCTACGACAAACTAGGAATAAAAACCGAAACAGGCAATATAAACAAAAAAAGAAGAAACATAATAGCCGCTATCGGAGGAGGAGTCGGAACAGGAGTAATAGGTTATCAAGCTGTACAAGGCAGTCTCGGCCAAGAAACAGAAGGTCCAGGCGAAATGGTTGAAAACATTCTAGAAGGAGGGAACTGTGAGGAGACAGGATACGAAATAACAAGAGATATAGTGGAAGAACACGACATCTATCAGGTCGGAGCTATGGAACCAGTAAACGACAGCTACTACATCGCAAGACAGACGCCCGAGCACGGATGGGTTCTAGAAGGAATTGTTCCAACACAAACAAATCTTGAAGCAGTAGATGTAGAGGACGAGAAAATCGACCAAATACTAAGTCAGAGCGGTGAAAAATACGAAGAAGGGGAAGAAATAGTAGAATACTGTCTCGATTAAAAAATCCTCAAGCCAATATCTCTACCTCATAACCCTCCGGATCTTTAACGAATGCGTAGTGTCCTGGACATTCTTCTGGCGGACGATAGTCCTCACCACCAGCTTCCACTGCTTTATCAAAAGCTTCCTGTAAGGATTGATCCTCACCAGTTCTGATGGCGATATGGCCGAAACCCTTACCTTTCTCATACCTGGTGTCATCACCATGATTGTAAGTAAGCTCTAGATCAACATCTTGACCAGGTATTCTCAAGAAATAAAGTGTGAATGTGTCATTTTCACTTTTTCTCCTAAGCTCAAAACCAAAAGCCTTTTTATAGAAATCTATAACTTTTTCCGGGTCTGATACACGGAGCATCGTATGAGCAAATTTCATGATAAATTAAGACTCTTTGCGTATTATAATCCCTAACTTTGTGGAATAATATTCACCGACTCAGTATGTTTACTTCCTTCCAACTGGTTTTAGACCTTGATGATTCTTTCAGCATCTTCATCAGTCTGGAAGACTTCTAGGCAGCATTCACAATCCAACTTTGAGTGAAACCGGGAGGATACATTATCATCAAATTCGTGCGACATATGGGCGATATTTTCGCTCTTCACTGTGCGGATGCCTAACCACAAAAACCGCATTCAGCTTACCTTCCAGACCCTGATTGTCTTCAACTTGTTGATGAAGGTTCACTACCGCAGTTCTAAACAGTTCATTACGGCCGTTGAAACTCGCTTTTCCCTGTATTTCCTCTATTTTCTATAGGGTTTCTTCGTCTAATGAGAGACTCATTATTTCCATAGCGACATATTATTAAGAAAGTTTAAAAAGTTAATAACTCTTTTTTTGGTTTATGAGTAACTTAATCAACATCGGCACAGCACTAACACTAACATCAATCCTTTCAGCAATCGGAGCATTCTTCCTATTCATCAGCAAAGACAAAGTAGACAACCTAGTACAATACATGATTTCACTTTCAGCAGGAACCATCTTCGGCGGCGTATTCATACATCTCATCTACCGTCTAGCTAACCCCATAGGCTACACAAGAGAAACAGGGCTGCTCGTAATGGCAGGAATAGCACTCTCACTAATTCTGGAAAGAACGGTTCACTGGCACTGCCACAACCAAGAACATCACAACGAAGAACCATTCAGCTATGTCTTGCTAGCAGGAGACGGAGTACACAACATACTCGACGGAATACTAATAACAACTTCTTTCCTAGCAGCCACATCAGCAGGAATAGCATCAACAATAGCAGTAGCAGCACACAAAGTACCAAAAGAAGTAGGTGACTTCGGAGTACTACTAGAAGCAGGCTTCACAAGGAAAAAAGCAATCGCCGCCAACATACTAATCAGCCTATTTATGTTCCTGGGCGCAGCAACTGTACTAGCATTAGACACAATGACAGGAAACATCGTCGCACTACTGCTACCATTAGTGGTTGGCAACTTCATCTATATTGCCGGTAGTGATCTACTACCAAGATTCAAACAATCAGAGACACACATCGCACCACACCTCTTCATGTTCACAATAGGAACACTCATAATGTACAGCATACCCTACATCAAACAAGCAATCGCCTAGAATAATTTTTCCAACTTTTCATTTACCTTTTCTTCTGACATATTGATCTTCAATTTCTTTCTGTTAGAGTGATGTCCTGAAACAACAGCAGGCTTTTGACCTAGTATTCCAGTCAACTCTCTAACTATTTCTGCATTAGCCCTGCCGTTTTCAGCCACCTCAGTTAACTTAACCTTAGTTATACTTCCATTCACTATACGGAATTCATTACATTCTGTCTCAACTTTAACATAGAACTCTGCCATATCAAACTAAAGGTTTTTTCAAAAAAATTTTTCAAAAAGTTGAATTTTCTAGATAAAGATGCTGAACAAATTTTTAAAGAAGTTTCCCGAATTTCTCTTCTGTTTACTCTTCATTTCCTTTTCAACCTCTTTAGCCTTCTTTTCATACCTATCGAATTGGCTTTCGTTCGACTCATTATTTATTTCGTTTAATCTGTCTTCTACATCTTCCGCAATATCCTCTTTCTCAACCGAAATATCAGAGGTTTCGGACACTGCATTAGCTGAAAAACCAATCATCACCACTAAAGCAGCTACAAACTTCGTTTTCGTAAAACTCATATATACCTAGAATTGTTACCATGGCTTTAAATTACTTTGAAGAAACCGAGACTGTAAAAACTTAAAAGTAGGATTTGGCTGCCTGGTAACACATAACAGTCATCCCAGGTCCCTCGTCCGGTCGTGTATGCTGACCAATAGGCAGCCAAAAAAAATGTTACATGTTAAATATACCGGGAAAAGCTTATACTTCAAGGCCAACTATCTTAAATGAAGACCTGATACCTCTAGGCTAGCTTATCGTCACACAGCTTTTAGCACTTTCAGCCTCACCGTTCTTATTAAAGGGTCTGACTTCAACACAAACATTATCTTCAGGTGACCAATACTCGCTGGAAATCTTTGTGCTGTCTTTGGGACTGCCAACCTCTTTCTTATTCGATTCATTAACACTGCCAACACCATAGTAAACATTATACCCGCTGACAGGCACATCACTTGTATAACTGCTCCAATTTACATTCAAGGCATATTGAACAGACAGATTTCTAGTAACTGTATCTGCTACCTTTTCTGCATCTTCAACCCTCAGTTGAACGCTGTATTCCTCCGAACTACTGTAAGTATGAGAAACTGTTTCTCCAGTAGTCTCGGAGCCGTCACCGAAAACCCAATTAAAAGATGAAATACCTGCATCATCCGTCGAAGAAGAAGCGTCGAAACTAATACTTTCTCCAACAAACGGGTTCAAAGGTTCCAGGGCGAAGGATGCGTTTGGAGCACAGTTCTGACTCTTAATCTGTAAACTCTTGTTCAAAGATTCCAAAATAGGGTATTTATCGCACTCACTGAAGGAATCAGAGGTCTCCACTGCCGCCCAAGTACCGGAGAAATCAAAACCAGTCATATTACCAACAGCCGCAGAACCCTTCATCTCGGCAGTAGTCAAACCAATGCCTCCAGCACTACTGCTCTGACCAGAAGAAACATTATCCCAATAACTGTTAGTCGCAGAACCAATGTATTTTCTACCAATCAAACCACCAACATCGGATTCGCCGTCAACACTGCCCGTAGAAAAACTATCAGTCACAGAACCACGATTATCAGCAACCAAACCACCGATGACATAGCTGCCAGAAACACTCGCCATAGAAAAACTATCAGTCACAGAACCAGTGTTGAAACCAACCAAACCACCAACATAGAAGTTACCTGAAACACTGCCCGTAGAAAAACTATCAGTCACAGAACCACGATTATCAGCAACCAAACCACCAACTTTATAGTCGCCGGTGATGTCAACGCCGCTCAAGCTGATGTTCTCAACAATCACGCTTGAACCACTGAAACCTATCAAACTCACAAACTCTTTACTGCCTCGGTTAATGTACAACTCATTAATAGTATGTCCGTTGCCATTAAGAGAACCTTTAAACGGATTAGACTGAGTACCAACAGGTTTAAAACCATTTCCATTGTTCCAATTGCTTGTAGCAGAGCAATTAATATCACTCACAAGATTATAATGAGCACTAAGGTCGCTGCTCATATTCTGCAGCTGCTGACATGTAGAGATCTCATAAGGATTACTGCTTGAACCATCACCCCCTCCAAAAGCTGCTGAAAGCCCTGTTAACAAGATTAAAACTGTAAAAACTATTGCAAACTTGTTAAAATTCATTGCTGTACTACCTCCAAACTCGAACTTGTCATAGGTTCAGGAACTGCATTACAACTCAAAGAACTATTCAAATCAAAACTTCCGGCGATATACCTCTCAAAGTTCAAATCATCTATTTCACCAACATCATAATATACAGTTGCATCAACAGTATTACGGGTTTCAGAACTTTCAACACTCGTAATATTCACAGAATCAATTTCACCAACCGCAACAACAAGACTTTCACTATTAAAAAATGTTTCACCAGTTTCAGAATCACTTAAGAAAACATTAGAAATCTCAACAGGGTCGCTTGTAGCAGCCTTTACATTGGGCTTTAAACCTTGTTCGCCTACACGAAAGTTCTCAACATGCACAACGCCTGTATTCAACTCAGAAACACTCTGAACTGTAGTAAAAACTACTCTACAAACAATAGAAATAGTAATCAACATCCAAGTATTAGTAGTCAAATACTCAATAGCAGACCGTGCTTTATACCGAACCATTATCGTTTACTGAATCTTCTCTGTTTTTAAATAGGATTGCTTATCTGAAGAATACTCCGTCTTCGACTGCGGGTTCAAATGCGGCTTGGCGGCTTTTAGCTTGTAATGGTTCTTCTCCGTGGTATTTTCTGAGGTATTGGAAGTATTCGTTGATTTTTTCTCTTACATATTCTCCGTCGTGTTCTATCTGTTCTTCTGCTATGAATTCGAGGAATGCCCATTTGAAGAATCTGTTGAGTGGGTATGCTATTATTCTTGGTAGGAAGTTAATTCCTCCTGGTATTTCTGTGTATTTTATTTTTCCTCTGACGAAGTAGTCTACTAGGCAGGCGTCGTTTTCTCCGCTTGGAGGGCCTCCTGGCAGGCTAATCTCAATTTCTAGCTTGAACTCTCCGTTTTCAGATGGTAGTTTAAGGGGTTTGCAGCCTTCTCCGCCTACATTCATGCGTGATTCGAATTCTCCGTCATCTACTCTCTCTGCATACCAGTGTTCGAAGGGTCGGCAGAGCTGCATGTTTTGTTTTAAGATTTTTTTGTGGTCTGTATATATTTGAGGTACATTAGGGGAGTCGTACCATTCTTTCTTGTTGATAAGTTCTATCCATTCGCCGTCAAATAATGGGAATTCGCTCCAGATATTATCACTTTCTTCAAACTTTTCTACTTCCCATTCACTTCTTTTCCCGTCAGGATCTGGCGTTTTGAACCACGCCAACAACTTTTGGCTGAATCCTGGACCTTCTTTATTTTCGAATAGAGTTGGTAGTTTGAGTTTCATTAGTTTTTTTACTCCCAGGGCATTCCCGGACTTGTTTTTCCGATAGCTTTTTCCACTCCAAATTTCTCTCTCATAAGGTCGTGGATGTGAAGGCAGACAGCTTCGGCTTCCTCCTCATATTCTTCAATTTCTTTACTATAAAACTTTTTATACCAAATACCTGTTATTATTTTGTAAAACTTGCTTTTCTGGAAATTTGATGCTTCATGTGTTTTTAAACCAGATTTGCCCCAGTTACGAACCGGATCCTCCATTAAACCATACGGATACCACGAGACTTCGTCAAAACCAGGGTAGTTAGTAATGACTTCAGCTTTTGTCGCCACTCTCGCCTTTAAAATGTTTTCTCCGTGCTCCATTCTGTAAATCTTTTTAGGCTTTTTCACACGGAACTGAAGGTTATAATGTATTACTGTATGCGGAGATTTTTCTTTGAAAGCATGTAAACGGACTTTATCTTTCGGTTTGGAGACTGAGAACTCGCTTTTACCTTCTTCAATCCTGTCCATGCCAAATTCTTCGACTAGAAGATCCTTCAGGCCTCTGTAAATCCTGGCAGGATCTTCCTTGACAAAATAGTGGTCCTGCTTGTTGAACGCAGTTTCCTCGAATTTAACCATGTTTTGCCTCCAGAGCATCTCTAACTCTCATCATTATCTTATCAAGTTTTTCCTCTGCTGGCTCCTCAAAGCCTTCTCTAACACTTCCGTAAAGAAATTTATCGTAGATTGAACGGTATGCATAATACCAGAGTGTTCCTTGCCAAGGTTTTTCTGTTGGATAGTTTGTTACCAGTTTAACTTTTGCCTGTATATCCATTTCAGGTACAGACTTATCGATAGTAACAAACAAATCGACTTGTACTGTAGTAAAGCCGTCCATTGCTTCGAAGGCTTCTATCTCTGCTCTTATCTGTCCTTTGTCAATGTCATTAAAGTATTTTTCTTCGTGAGCATCATCAAGAGAAATCCTGTTTTCAAGCAGGTCTTTTAGTTCGGAGTAGGCTCTGTCAGGGTCTTCTACCTTGATGTTCTGTCTTCTCCTGTCTACCTCCTCAGTAATCTTCATCTAAGTACTGTTTATGTACAACCCAGTAAAAAACCTATGTAAAAAAAAGAGGAAGGAGGGAAGGAAAGTTATCGGCATTCAGGGCAGATCTGCATACCGTCAATATTTTTCAGTTCATCACTGTAGTTCTCACAGTTCTCACAGTAGCCCTCTGAAGTTCCCTGACGCGGTGTAGCCGGCGCATCCATCTCCTGCTCCTCACCGATAATCTCAGCGAATCCAGGCCAGGCACGGAGAATATCACTCTGAGTCATGATTCCAACAAGCATGTCTCCCCTAACCACAGGAACCCTGGAGATGCTGTTTCGGACCATAGCCATCGCAACATCATTCAAAACTTCATCCTCTTCAGCAACAATCAAGTCGCTGCTCATCACTTCTTCAACACTAATATCGGCAGGATCTTCACCTGTTGCAACTACATCGTAAGTGATGTCACGACATACAATTACTCCAACAGCATCCCCGCCATCAACAACAATTAAGCCGCGGATACCTTCCTCCTCAAGCAACTGAGCCGCTTCTAAAACAGATTTATCTTTTTCAATGGCTATAACACCTTCCGTCATAACCTCCGAAATCACAACTTCATTTGTCATAAACTAACCTTTCGAAGTCAAAATCCATAAACCTATCCCTCTAACAAAGACACCAAAAAATATAAGAAAATAACGCAAAAAAACTTAGATCTCAGGTAAACTGGCCTAAACCACTCTGCCTCTGATCCTTACCGAACAAACTCTGCAAGGTATCATTCAACATCGTTACCTGTTGTCTTAGGTAAGGCGTAATCTCATACTCATCAATAATATCTTTAGAAGGCTGCATATACTTCTTAATCGTACCATAAGAAATAGTCAACAACACCTTACCACCACATTCCGGGCACTGAGCTGTTGTCTTGCCTGATGGAGCAATAGTTTGATTGGTCAAGGGTACGCGTCTAAACTTGGTGTTGCAGTCTACGCAACGCATTTCCTGGCTTGAAAAGCTGGAAAGGTTGCCGCGGATATCCGGCAAAAAGTGTTTCTGAAGCAATAATTCAGCTACACGGTCTTCATCAACTGCTTTCAACTTTTCACCAAGTCCTAGCTGTGCAGATGTTTTCTCACTCATCTCATCCAGTGTAACATACTCAGACTGGTTAGGGCTATCCTCAACACTACTAGTCTCATGCGTAAAACCATGCCTATAAGGCTCATCACTATGCACAATATCCTCACCAATCTCAATATTAGTATCCATCTCCCAAGGCTTAGCATAATCCAAAGT
>Ga0102939_1000639_pt1 | contig 12943 bp, 23 predicted proteins | sample SalPon2_B_H2O_MG_FD_78214 | JGI IMG/M metagenome (GOLD analysis project Ga0102939, IMG submission 78214) | Salt pond water microbial communities from South San Francisco under conditions of wetland restoration - Salt Pond MetaG R2_B_H2O_MG | ecosystem: Environmental > Aquatic > Non-marine Saline... | reverse complement strand
CCTATATATTTTTATTTCTTGGTAAGCTAATATTCGTTAGGTGACGTAATGGTGTATTCCAATGGCGTGTGAGATATCGATGGAGGTCCCAGATGAATTGGCTGAACAGATTATCGACTCAATCGACCAGTCGATAGCTGATGGAGATGATGTGTGGACCTTCCAAGGCGATTTCGGTATAGAACAAGCAGCACAAGTCCGTAACGGACTCGAAGAACAACTATGAAATTAACTGTCCAAGACTCGTCTGAGAACCCAGAGGAACAGGTATGCAAAGCAGCGCGAAATGACTACGAAAAGCGGTTTGTCGGAGAAACCGACTTCGAGAAACTGATGGATGAAATCGGAACCGCTGAGTACGATGAAGTCCCTGAAAATGTCTGGGAGCAACGAGACGGTCGATATGCTAACACCGTCGTCCGTAAGATGTGGACGCTTCTAACTCATCTCGTCGAGCATGGGCATTATGGTCCATTTGAGCATCCGCATATCACGTTCGAGGCCAAAGGAGTCAGCCGGTCCCTCATGGCACAGATTACTCGCCACAGAGTCGGCATCACGTTTGACATCCAGTCCATGCGGTATGTCGGATTCGAGGACGCCGACCCTACACCAGGCGAAGCTGTAGTCCAAATTCCCGAACTCGAGGACCCCGGGATTTGTGGCCGGAATGGCGAGTTCAGCGATGCGTATGAAGACCAAGACGATGATTACATACTCGAAGCGCGCCGGCGTGAATATGAGGCTGCTATGAAGCGGTCTTTCAAGTCTTATCGTAATCTACTTGAAATGGGTACCGCTCCAGAGAACGCCCGAATGGTCCTGCCAATCGGTACCAAGGTCAATATGGTATTCACGTTAAACGCGCGCACGTTAATGCACATCGCCGACATGAGGGCCGCTGCTGACGCGCAATGGGAGATTCGTGAGCTCACGGAGAAAGTCCTCGAAAAGGCCGAGGAGTGGATGACGATGACGTTCGCATACTACAACGCCGAAATGAAGAACCGAAAGAATAGACTGGCACCGTAAATGATATCCAATCCATGGCTCGTGATTATTCCAAGTGGAATGGTCGGGATGTCGCTCATAGTCACCATGGCAGCTTACTACAATGAGCGTTCGTCTCCGCGCGAGTCTCCACTGAAACTGGCAGGGCTGCTCATGCTGTTCATTATGGGCTCATGGAGCCTCCTGACGGTCCTTGTGCTAGCTGTGGGCTATGGCGTCTGGCGATTAGCTTTCTAAATATCCGTGGAGCAAGATTTCGATAGATATAAGTAGTAACCAGCATAACTACTAATTGGAGATAAGAAAGATGTCACAGAAGGCAAAGCAGCTAATCGAAGCGCGAGTCGCGGAGGACGCACCAATTGATTTCGATGCGATGAAGGAAGAGCTCCAAGAGGAGTTCGGAGTCAAGTGGAACACGGCGGAGAATTACATTTTCAAATACGCGGACTACGGAGACCGCGGAGATGGCAAGAAGGTCTTCGGCATGGCCGACGGGACGGCCTCGAAGGCGGCAGCGGCAGGGAGCCAGCAGACCAACACGGTCCCATCGCCGGCATCTGACCTGACGCGAACGAGCGAGGTTCCGCCGGGCACCGGTAAGATGTTCGAGAACCTCGAAGTTCGACAGGAGGGCCACCCGCTGGTCCCTGAAGTTGGCCAGTTCATCAAACGACCGATGGGCGGTAACGATGTCAGTGTTGACTTCAACGAGGGCACCACGCTGGTCGGTGCGCTGACCGCGGCGATGGCTGCTGATGACTTCGGCGCGCTGATGATTGGCCCGCCCGGAACCGGGAAGTCATACGCGAGCAAATACGTTTGCTCGGAGATTAACATTCCGCACTCCCGGGTTAACTTCGGGAGTCGAATCACGAAGGAGAAGCTAGTCGGCGGTTTCGTTCCGAAGGGCAACGGCGACGCGCTGGATGACATGATGGAGAAGGCTGAGGACTTGGCCGAGGACAATGACGACCTGCGCGTTGGAGAGGCGCTTGAGGTCATCGGTGTCCGTGACAAGTTCGAGTGGCAGGACGGCATCCTAACGGAGCGCGTCCGATACGGCGGCGTCTTCCAGGCAGACGAGCTCAACGCTGCACCGCCGGAGGCGCTAATGGCGCTCCACGGTCTGCTTGAGGACGAGGAGAACCGGACGCTCGAACTCCTCGAGAAGGGTGAGGTCATCAAGCCTCACGAAGACTTCATGTTCGTCGGGACCATGAACCCGCCGAGCTTCGCCGGGACGCAGGAGCTGAACGACGCGCTGAAGGGCCGACTGATTCCGATTGAGGTCCCACACTTGGCTCCTGAAGCGGAGAAGGGACTGCTGGCCGACACCACCAACCTGACGCGGTCGCAAGCCGATGACCTCGTCGAGATGGCGATAGACATCCGTACCACTGATAACGTCCCGCCGTGTACGCTCCGTGAGCTGAAGCAGATTTCAGAGATGAAGGACGCAATGGGGCTGGAAGGGGCCACGCGGATGATACTCCTGAGCCAAGCAGAGAGTGAGACGCAGAAAGACTCGATTGCCAAGAGGATTGATATGACGTTTTGAGGCGCGCGCGCGGTCAGTTAAACACGGATACGAAGGTCTTATCCTGAATTGACAGAAGTTTCAGGAATTGGACCGAACAAAGCAAAAGTGCTCAGGCAGGCAGGCTTCCAGGACAGGGCTGCACTGATAGCCGCGACTCAAAGTGAATTAGCCGATGTGGACGAGATTGGTAACACGCTTGCGGCTCGAATCAAAGCGGATGTGGGCGGTTACTGATTTCGGCTGTTTTGGAACCCGGTTCTCTTGGTGTTGACCCTAACCTTAGACCGTCCCAAACCATGTTCCAGCCCATTACAGGGTAGTTTTGTACGATATTCGACCGAAGCTTTAACTCAATTCGTACGAAATACGTAAGTAGCTGTGAGACCAACCGTAAATGATGAACTGGCTAAGCGAATAGAGGAAACAATTGGGCAATATGGCTATTCATCGAAGACCGAATTTGTTAATGATGCCATTCGACGGAGATTAGAAGAGCTTAATCAATGACAATCGATACAGAATCTGATGTGGTCGATTCAATCGTCAACTTCTTTCAGCGGCGCGGTTATCAAACTGAGACTGAGAAATATTTGTTCACTCAAAGTGGCGATTATTGGATAGCTGATGTCATGGTGATTGGAGATGATATGGAATTAGCAATTGAGTGCAAACTCAATGGCGATGCGCGGACAGCCATTGGTCAGTCATTTGCTTACAACTCGCTCGGGTTTGAATCTGCTATTGCTGTTGGTGACCCATCAGTAAAAGAAAAAGAAGTCCTCGAACACCAGCCGTTTGAAGTCTATGTAGTCCATGAGAAAAGAGTCACGAAATTATCTGACAAAGGAGATTTTTCAAATAGAGAATTGAGTGAAAGTCCAATAAAGAATCAAGAAGCAGAATTTCGGAAAAAGAAATATCAATTAGAACGGGAGTTATCCGAAGTCAAAGCAGAAAGAGATAAGCTCCAGTCTAAACTGGAAAGAATACCATTCGAGATTTAGTAATCTTGAATCCAATAGATATATACGTAAGCCCCAACTATCGTTAATCGGAGCTAAGAAAGATGCCACGAAAACTATCGGACTCGGTTTCGAGCCGACTGTCCGCACAACAGGCGACCAGCGAGGAGCGACGGAGTTACCTCCAGCAGTTAGCCCAGTTGATGTGCCGTCGGTACAATCCGTCGGTCTCATTCACGAACATCAGCACGGCGCGCGTCCGTCATAATGATGGCGACATTGCAATCGACATTGGTGCCGACGTGGTCGACCAGACGGTCACGAGTATGCCACGACAGATTTGGACGCTGATTGCACAGGAGGGACTCATCACGCACGAAATCGGCCACGTCCTTTACACGGACTTCGAGGCGCACGAACGCATCCAAGACGAGCTTGGAATGTCTGAGGCGAGCGCGTTCCACAACATAGTTTGGAACCCTGCTGAAGACGCGGCGATTGAGGAACAGCTCCGCTGGAAGTTCAACTGTGGACAGGAGCTGGACACCTACAACGCCAATCTGTTCGAGCGCCAGAAGGATGGTTGCCAGCACATGAAGGTCCCGCAGGCAGTCAAGGTCGCCATCCTTGAGAAAGGTTGTTACGACGCAGGCGCGGTCGATGAACATTTGGCTGGTAAGCGTCAGATGGTTGCTCCGGGCGACGATGACCTGTTCCGCGAGCTGCTTGACGAGGTCAATGATATGCTCGCCGCTGTCATGACGGAGCCTGACCCCGGAGCGCGATACGACCGGATGCTTGAGTTCTGGAACCTGCTCAAAGATAAGATGCAGGAGGAAGGACAGGACGCAACCAACGAGGCCCAGGACGGCCAAGGCGAAGGATACGACGACACGAAGCCTGATGATACGTCCGGGATGACTGAGGGACAGGAAGCTGACGCGCTTGAGGACTTAGATGAACAAGAAGTCCAGGAGCAGCTTCAGCAGTCCATGATGCCGGATGACTTAGACTTCGACGAAGACGGTGAAGAAGCTGAAGATGGCGACGGTGCTGGCGCTGGCGAAGACGGTGAAGAAGCCGATGAAGACGCAGAAGGCGGAGAGGGTGCCTCTGAGAGCGAGGAGGGTGAGGACGAACAAAGCCCGTCGGGAGAAGGAGGAAGCGGAGAGGCCGGCGGAGAGGACGCTGAGAATGAGGAAGAGGGTGAAGGCGATGATGCAGGCGACGGTGACGGCGAGAGTGAAAGCGATTATCCGGGCCACGAGGGTCACCGGCTTGTGATTAAGGACTGAAAGCAGTCCTGTTATCTTGAATCCAATAGATATATACGTAAGCCCGTTTTACTGTTAGTTGGAGGTAGGAAAGAATGCCAAAACTGGTTTGCCAAGATTGCGGCGAGGTTCTCGAAGAAGACCTCACTCAGGAAGAAGCTGAGGAGGCGCGGGAGAGTCTCGAAGCTGAGGACCACACGCACGACGAGCAGGATAGCGGAATGAACGATGGCGAAGGCGGCGATGGTAGCGGCTCTGGGCTCGATGAGCGCCAGGACCCAGCTGACGTCGAAGAAGAGATGAAGGAGGAGTTCGAAGATAAGCTCGACGAGCTCAACGACGATGAGAAGGTTGAGGAGGCTGCTGAAGATGTCGACGACTACCAGGACGCTGCTGAAGCCGAAAACATGAATATCAGTGTTCAGGTCGGAGGCGACTACCGAGACCCAGGCCAACGCTGGGACAATTGCGAGCGCGACAGTAAACGAATCGCTCGAATCTTCCAGGATAAGCTCCGCCAGAAGCGGAAAGACAAAACGCACCGTGAGCAGCGGTCTGGCCGATTCGACTCCAATCGGATGATTCAGGCTGACCGTGGCAATCCACGAGTCTTCAAGCGTACCGACGAAGGAGATAACGCACGGTACGAGACCTACTTTGTCCTGGACCGGTCGTACTCCATGCGGCACTCTGAAATGGGGCCAGCCGAGAACGCCACTGCCACGCTAATGTTGGCGCTCGAAGAAGCTGGTGTCAAAACTGAGCTGCTGGACTTCTACAATGACACGCCGCGAGTCATTAAGACCAAGTCCCAGGACGCTGCCGATGAGAAAGGAAGTATCCTGCGTGGCGGCGGTGCTGCCGACGGCGGAACTCCGCTCGGTGCAGTGATGCAGGTCCTCGAAGACCGCATTGAAGGAACCGATGGCGAACCGTTCGTCATCGTCATCACCGACGGTGCACCAAACAGCCAATCTGCTTACATTGATGCGGTGCAAGGTATGGACGCGGAAGTCATGGGCGTGACTATCGGTACTGGTGGCTCATTGAGCCAGCCGGACATTGACAAGATGTTCCACGAACACGTCCACGTCTCAAACATGGCTAACCTGAACGAGTCGCTCGAAGAATTAGCGCGCGGGGTGATGCTGTAAGTCGGACCGTCCGGCGAGGCATAGGCATTCAAACATTCCAAGGACTACAATACTACAATGGCAGAAGCAAACAGTTCGACGACGACGTACCGTGACGATGGGCTATACATGACTGAGGATACTTCGGTGGATGAGGTCATCGGGTTCCTTCGTAGCTGTATCGAGAATCCGATTGAGGTCGATGGCAACATAGTGTGGAACTTCTCGACTCACGAGGTCAATGAGGAGGCACTGGAAGAACTAAGCAGTAAGGAACAGTCCCGCTTCGTGATTCCGTATCAGGTGACTGGCGCGTGGGGATTTATGTTCAATCTGCTACCAGAGCAAATCAAGGATGGCGAGACGTTAGTGTACGACCAGACTAAGGGACGGTACATGGCGTACCGGAGTCTCCATCGTACCACTACTGACGAGCGAATCAATCAGGTCCGACAGGACTTGTCTCGCCGAATGGTCGATAACTCTGGAGAGGCGCTCGGGCTTATTGACTAATGAATCGAGAAGTCCTCGAGGATTGGTTTGAGTCCCATGACATCGAGTATGAGGAGTATGATGCAGGGTTCTGTCTGCATATCAACAGCCTCAGCTCAGAGACACTGTTCCATATAGCAAACAATAATGCTGCTGTTGAAGACCACGATATGTATGGTCAGTTTTGGGTGGTAGATGAATGAGTATAGAACTGCTAGCAATATCCGCTCACCTCATTGCCGACTTTCCTCTTCAACCGGATTGGATGGCTAAATCCAAGACCGAATCTGGGTTTGTATTAGCTGGACATTTAATCGTTCATGTGTTGGTTCTAAGCGCGTTCTTGTCAGTCTTTACTCAAGTATCCTCAAGTACACTCCTCGCTATCGTAGGGGCCATAACAACGGCGCATGGACTTATAGATAGTCGGCGCTGGGTAAGTCCTAAGGAGTCTTGGAGCAACCCTGTTATCTGGGTATGGCTCAATGACCAAATCATGCACATCACTACAATCGCAATCGTGGTAGTATTAGTTCAATGAGTTTGCTTTCACGTTTCATGGATTGGGTAGAGTCAGAACCTGACCCGTGTACGATATGCGGAAATGATGCCCACTCCGAATCAGTCTCCTCTCTTCAGTCGCTCGGTGTTCCTACGACAGTTATCCGGTGTCCTGAATCTGGTGAGTGTGAGATAGTAGTTTAGATTTCAAGAGAACTGGAATCCAATAGATATATATGTATCGCGGTGTATTGTTTAGTTGAGGCGAGAAAGAAAATGACGAACGCAGGACTTCAGAAAGATGCGGCAGAGGGCGAACAGACTGACCTTGACGGAAACGTGAAGGTTGGCTCGACTAACATCCAAGCAGTGACGGACGACTCAGAGCGCGACATCCTCGGATGGATTGTCCCGTTCACCATTGGCAACGATTTCGTGGTGCCACGCGACTGGCTCGAGGCGCGAGCGCGTGACCTGAACCTGAGCCCGCGGATGCTGCCAAAGGAGACCAGCAATGAGCGCGGGTTCACCCGGGCCGGTAACCGTGTTGACGCTCGAATGGTCGCACGCATTGAACAGTCTGATAACGTGGAAATCAATCTGGAGAAGGTTGCTTACAAACGGATATTCCACGTTGAGGTCCACGACCGACGTGACGAGGAGCGATTCGACGGCGAGCTAATTGGGACTATCGAGTACAGTCCAGAACAACAGCGTGCCGTGATGTCCCCGCGCATTGACTCGTCACACGAGATGTGGGAGACGTGGGAGGAGTACCGGTTCGAGTTCCAGGAGGAGTTCGACCTGATGCGTCAGTCCAACCTTGGCGAGGACATCCGCCGGATGATTGTGGAGTTCTTCCGCAACCAGTCCCAGTCCGTGAAGTTCCGCGCTGGTGGCGGGGTTTACTTTGCTCCGCAGGCCTCCGGCGAGGTTGTGAAGGCACTTGACCAGCTGGTTACGGACATTGACCGCGAGCACAAACGACGTGGGTTCCCGTGCGAGCTGGACAGTATCGAGGTGGCTGCCACTGAGGAGAAGCAACAGATGGTGGAGGAGAAGGTCCGACGGAACCTCGAACAGCAGGTTACCGATGTGGTCCAGAGCGCCATCGACGAATTGGCTGACGAGGATACGCTGGTCGATGACCTCGTTGGAGAGATTGAGGAAGAGCTTGAGGACGTTGAAGGCTTTGCGAACCAGTACAACGCGCTGCTGGACGCGGAGATGACGGTCCGAGAGTACCTTGAGGAGTGGCGCGACACGGTCTCAGGTGAGGCAGAAGAAGTCGTTGAGGGTGTGCTAGGCGATGGCAGCGACGAGGAGGTAGACCCGGACCGAGTTATCTGAGGCGGTGTAAGCCGTCCTCTTTCATAGCCCCAGACTCGCGGAGTGGGCCTGATGAGCCGGGTGAGGTCCGGCGAAATGGATATGACAATGGCAGAACACGGAAACGACATCACCGACGTCCTGACGGATGAACAGATTGAACGATTGCGCGAGGGGGAGGAGCTTACGTTCCTAACGAAGAAGCGTGAGCCGGTGCTCGATGATGAAGAGCCGTCCTCTATGAACACCATCTCACTTCAGTTGAGCACTAAAGGCGTCATAGGCGATTCATCGTTGGAAGAAACTTTCCCGGATGTGATTGGCCTATGAGCTACCCAGAAGAAATCAATGTCATGGGTGCTGATATCTGGTGTGAAGATGGCCATAAAGCTATGCTCATTCACGCGCGCCATTCTGATAGCGATAATCCGGCTTGTCCGGAATGTGGTAATGAATATCGAGTGTCCATCGAGGTCGAAGGAGTTGAACAATGACGATGAACGTTGTAGACGCAAGCATCGTTGGTGAGCTACTCCTCGAGGAGTTACCGTACTGGGATGTAGGTGTTTGCACCATCAAAGTCAAGGAGCAGAATAGTGACATACTGGTGTATGGAGAAAACAACCATCTGCTAACTGAAGTCTCAACTGACGTGTGGAGAGATGGAGTGCTTACAGATGATAAGGTCAAGGACCTCGAAGCAATCGCAGACAATGTCAACGACGCAATCCGAGAGGAGCATGATGCACTATGAGCGATATTATCCACGCGGTCATCGACGGCAAAGAGGTAAAGATATACGACCATGTAAGCGTCAGTACACACCATTACGTGAACAGCGTGAATGGGTACGAGACGTTTGAAGCGTCTATTGCAAGAGGCGATATAGGCCGTGGACCTGCACCAGACTACATCACGGAGCGACTCGGTCGTCTGCTTCATGACGAGTTTGGTGTGGAGCCAGAAGAGAAAGGCATCGAGGTCGTGGACCCTGATGAGGTCCAATTGATATAGACTTAGTAGTAAAACCCGTCCTACTTTGTGACAAACTCACTTACTTTCTAGTATGCCAGATGAACACTTGACTCCCGAGCAACGGGATATGGCTGAAGCTCGCCAGCGAATCAAGTATAAGTTTGCGCGTCCGTATATGAATGAGGAGCCAACTTCAGAGGAAGGACTTCGCGAAGAAGTCAATCGCATTATTGCCGAAGAATTGGATGAAGAAACCCGTCGGGTTCTGAAGCAGGATATTAACAGAGAAATAGGTAACATACGATTTTACCACGAGCATACCGAAATGCCGAGCGAATAGAAGTTTTCTGCTGAATATACTATCTGTTTGCTTTCCCGCACTTCGATGGATTTATATTTACGTATGTATAAGGATAGTATGGAGGTAGGAAAGACGTGACAAAAGATAACATCGAAATCGAAACCGAAGGCCCGAACGCTTTCAAAAACGCAAAGGAACAACTGGCAGCCCGAGACACAGACCCGCAATCTATCCAGAAGGTGAACGTCCAAATGGTAGTCGGAGAAAAGTCCGAAGTAGCCGACCAGATGGATGTCATCAGCACCTTCTCACAACTACGAGGTGAGAGTGTTGAACTAAATGGAGGCAGAAGTACATCTGCCATGCGAGCGTATCCTGTCCTTCGGTACATAGCCGATAATGCTACCGAAGACAGTCCGGTCACCTCAAACGAAGTCAAAGAAGCAACAGGGCTCGGCAAATCGACCTCAAGCACTTTGAGCGACTTGTACGGGGGCGATGCAGTCAATCGCAAAGAGTTCGACAGTGGCGCTGACAAGCGTCTTAGATTTGGTTACACAGGACTGACTGCCCGTGGCTGAGCCGAGTTAGAGAAGTTCGAGTCTGTGATGAAGTAGGTGCTTGATAGCTTTCCCGTTTTGACCCAATAGCCAAGCGGATAAGGCGGGTGTCTTCTAAACACCAAACACCTGGGTTCGAATCCCAGTTGGGTCGTATGAGCGCCGGCAGGCGCAATGACACGGTAAATATGCACCGGAGGAAACAACCAATGGCAATCAAACAAACGGCAGACGGACCGCTTCACGACCTCACAGGCTTCCAGCGGGACCTGTTGATTGAAGTTAGCAAAGCAGATGAGAAACCATGTGGCCTTGACATCAAAGCAGCGATGGAGGCACACTATGAGAAAGAGATTCACCACGGACGGCTGTATCCTAATCTAGATACGCTCGTCGAAAAAGGCCTCATTCGGAAAGGTAAAGTCGATGACCGGACGAACTGGTACGCTGTCACTTCTCGAGGTCAGCGTGAACTAGACTCACACATTAACTGGATGACCAAATGAGCCATCAATCTGAACGTAATTGGGCAGCAATTTTCGGCATCATCGCCATCCTGCTGCTGGTAATGGCAGCGGTGTCTTACATCTGGTTCCCGTTCCTGATGTGGGGCGAACAGCGTGATGCTGGACAGGAAGTAGTCGAATCACAGATGAGTGCTGAAGAAGCTATCCAGACGTATCGTGAGTTCCGCACGCTATACGCTGAGATAGAAGCTCAACGCGCTCAAGTCGAAAACTCATACGAAGCAGAAGAAGAATTCCACGAGACGTATGGAGATGACCCAAGCGAATGGAGTAGGTCAGCCGAAGTTAGACACGGAAGACTTCATGACCGAATTACCGGAAATCAGAACCACTTAGAGAACTTGGTAGCCGATTACAATTCAATGGCCTCTGATGCGACTCAATCAGTGTTCCAGTGTCAGCTTCCGTACCAAGTCGACGAGCGGTTCGCAATCACGGGTCCGCCCGGAAGTGGAGATGCGGAGCAGCCACAGGACACGACGAAGGATGGCGAGCCTATTGAAGGGACCATCCCGCCAGCAGAAGAGTGCGACGGACTACCAAGCCAAGCTGAAGCCTAACAATGAGAGCTAAGAAAATCCTACTGATAATCGGTATCGCATCACTAATCGCAATCGCAGGCTGTGCTGAAAACGCTGGAGATAGCAGTGAGCAGGAAGCAGAAGACCTTGCTGAAGGTGCCGGACAAGATGTGTCTAATGTAAAGTTTGGCGGGTCTTATATGTACGAAGCTAAGTTGACTGAGAAAAATCAACTCGGATTGGTCAAAGCCCAACCTCCATTTACGATGGAAACTTCGTTGGAGCGAGCTAATCTCATTGAAAGATACAAGTATCTAAACGATAAGAGTAACGTCCACCACGTGTACGCAATGAGCAATGACGGTAAAGTCATCTCTTACTGGGTTGCTCAGGGCAAAGTGTCCTCTGTTAACTCGAAGCTGACTAACGACAGACAACCAGTTCGCATCCCAGATTGCGACCATCACAACTCAGGTAATGACTGCTGGAAGATGGTCGAATCACCCCAGATGGATGGTTCATACGGAACAAATGGTAACGCTATCTTCTTCTTCACGACGTCAGGCAAATACGTCGAATGGAATGGGAAGTACGTTGTCAGCGAGGAGCCGATGAACATCCAGACTACAGTGAGCCTCGAACAGCAGACGAACACTAACTCAACGAACGCTAATGGAGCGTAGAGAGTTTATGGGACTGGCCGGGCTAGGGCTATCCGTTGTAATGACTGGAGCAGGTGCAGGGACGTATATGCTCCTGAACAATGGTGCCGAAGCCAAGCCTACCGAGACCCAGCAGCCGCTCAATGAGAGTGAGGTCCCGCAAAAGGTCAAGGACGTCAAACCACTAGCAAAAGCCTTCATCCCTGAGTTCAAAAAGCACTTCGACGGAAAGGTGTATATCTCCGATGAAGGCGAACTCGTTATTGAGTATCGGACTAATGCTGAGAAGGAGGGCGAGCTCGAAACTGAGTTCGCTCAAATTGCAAAGCTGTACGCTGAGACGGTGATGGAAGGCGAGTATGAGCCTGTCACGCTGTCACTAATCGTAGGTAAGGTTCAAGGAATAGTTCCAGAGCCTGCTCTTCGAGCATACGTTGAAAGCGATATCAATCAGGAAGCGTACCTAAAGACTATCGAGGTGACTGATGTCGAGCGAAACACGCCAAGCAACTAAACCAAAGACCAATGCTGGACGTGAAATCTCCAGCGAGTGTGACCGCGAACAGTGTTACACTGAGGTCTATGAAGCAGCTAAAGTCCCGATTTACGTCGGAGATGTACGCCAAGAATGGTGTCCAGGCTGTGTCGAAGATGAGTTCGGGCTTCAGATAGGCGAGTATAGTCTGACCGAACAGGTCAAGCAGTATGTGACCACGAAGACCGTCAGCGCGTTTGCAATCGGTATGGCACTCACGGCAATCGTGATGTCAGTGTTTACCGTATAGCGCGCTGTCTAAGCGTTTTCTTTTGCGCCACGCTCCAAACTACCCGATAGATGCTCCGATAGCTTACAGGGCCCACTACACGCTGAGGATTTGATTGTAGTCCCTATGCGTATGTGCGTATCGTACTCAATGCCTTCAAGAGTGGAAGGAACCTATACATTTATATTCCGAGGCGCATAAGTTTGAAATGGAACGAAGTCGTGAATCTAAATAAAGTTCCAGCGCCTTGGTGGGTTAAATTCCCGAACGCGAAACATAAGACCGTTCTTCTGGCAACAGAAGCCGGCAATCCGTGCCATGAAGTAGGGGCGCTTAAAGAATACCGGAACATCAGCCGGGTTGGTGCAATTCGGAAACATACCGCCCT
>Ga0102939_1000637_pt1 | contig 12953 bp, 16 predicted proteins | sample SalPon2_B_H2O_MG_FD_78214 | JGI IMG/M metagenome (GOLD analysis project Ga0102939, IMG submission 78214) | Salt pond water microbial communities from South San Francisco under conditions of wetland restoration - Salt Pond MetaG R2_B_H2O_MG | ecosystem: Environmental > Aquatic > Non-marine Saline... | reverse complement strand
GGTGGATTCGACGCCACCGAAATCGAGATCGCCGAGAGCCCGGAGGCGCTCCGGATGTGGTACGGCGAGGAACTGATCGCGACCTGGCCGTCACGCGCGGCCTGTATCGCCGACATCGCGGCGGCCGACATACTCCCCGAGTACGACTCGTGGTGGTACGAGCGATCGCTCGCGATGCAGGCGGAACTACTCGGTGCGCTCCGACTGTTCCTCGATCGCTGTCCGGTCTGTTACGGCGCAGTCACGCTCTCGCTCGAAGCCGTCAGCTCCTGCTGTTACGACTATGACGTCGTCGCGACGACCTGTGACGGCTGCAACGCCCGGCTGTTCGAAGTCGAACTGAGAGACGGCCTCGCCGGTGAGGGCTCTTAGCCGACTCGTGTACTGATGGTGGCCGTTTCATCGCGTTCGGAAAGTGCTCGGCAGTTTCAGACAGTCGGATTTTTCGGAGCCTGTCAGTACACCAGCTCCCCCGAAATGAACTTCCGGGTGCGCTCGTCCGAGGGGTCTTCGAAGACCGTCTCCGCCAGGCCGATCTCCGTGATGCCGTCGTCGAGTAGCACCGCGACCCGATCCGCGACCCGCTCGGCCTGATGCATGTCGTGGGTCGCCACGACGACGCCGATTCCCCTATCTCGGGCCTCGTCGATCGCCTCCTCGATGACCGCCGTGTTTCGGGGATCCAGGTCCGACGTCGGTTCGTCGAGCAGCAGGACGTCCGGATCGTAGGCCAGCGCGCGGGCGAACGACACCCGCTGGGCCTCGCCGCCCGAGAGCGACTCGGCCCGTTGGTCCATCTTCTCGGTCAGACCGACGATATCGAGGGATTCGCGAACGGCGTCGGCGGTCCCGTTCGACCGGACGATCGAGCGAAGCCCCTTCCGGATCCGCTCCGTCCACGACCGACGGACCCGCAGCCCGTATTCGACGTTTCGGGCGACCGCGGCGTCGAACAGGCTCGCCTCCTGGAAGACCATTCCGACCCGTCGCCGCAGCGAGAGCCGTTCGGCTTCGTCTAACTCCCACACGTCCGACCCATCGAAAATGACGCTCCCGTCGTCCGGTCGGAGCGAAAGCGCGAGCACCCGCAACAGCGTCGTCTTCCCGACGCCGGACGGCCCGATGACGGCGACGACTTCGCCGGTCTCGACGTCGATAGAGAGGTCCCGGAACACGCACTCGTCGCCGAACGACTGCGAGACGCCGGCCGCTCGAAGCATCACGGCCGCACCTCCCGGTCCCCGAGGCGAACGACGACGGCGTTCACCAACAGCACGAGCGCGACCAGCACGACGCCGAGCACCATCGCCGTCTCGTAGCGTCCCTGCCGGGCCTCCAGTTGGATCGCGGTCGTCAGCGTCCGCGTCTTCGAAATTCCGTCCGCACTCGTAATGTTTCCGCCGACGATGAGCACGGACCCGACCTCGCTGATAGCGCGGCCGAACCCGGCCAAGATCGCCGTCGCGATCCCGTAGCGGGCCTCTTTGAGGACGACAAGCGCCACGTCGAGCCGCGTCCCGCCGAGGACGTGGGCGGCGTCCCGGACGTTCTCGTCGACGCCGGTGATGGCCGCGAGGCTGATCGCCGTGATCGGCGGCGTGGCGAGCACGAACTGGGACATGATCATCGCCTCCTTGGTGAATATCAGCTCCAGCGGTCCGAGCGGCCCCTGGTTGGAGACGGCGAACAGGACGACGAGCCCGACGACCACGCTGGGGAATCCCATCCCCGTGTTGATGATTGACTTCACGAACTGCTTGCCCGCGAAGTCGGTGAAACCCATCACGATCGCGACGGGGATACTGAACAGCGTGCTCAGCGTCACCGCGATGACGCTCACGTACAGCGAGACGTAGATGATACTCCAGACGTAGCCGTCTCTGAAGGGCAGATCGAGAAAAGTTGAAAGCAGCTGTACGACCGGTTCGAGCGGCACGGTTAACTGTCGGAGGAGTCGCTACTCCAGCCTTGCGGTACGTACTGCTGGAAGTCCGGGTTCTCCGAGACCGCTTCGGGGAAGAACAGTTGCTCTCCGTTCATCTGGTAGTCCGCGATCGCCTCCTGGGCCCCGGGACTGGTGATCCAGCCGATGTACGCCATCGCGAGATCGTAGTTGGCGTTCCCGTGAACGCCGGGGTTGACCGCCATGACGCCGTAGGGGTTCGCGAGGATTTCCGGGCCGTCCTCGATGGGGCCCTGCACCAGGATGACGAGGTCGATCTCCGAGCGCTGGGAGATGAACGTCCCGCGGTCCGAGAGCGTGTAGGCTCCCTGCTGGTTGGCGTTGTTCAGCGCCTCGCCCATCCCCGCGCCGATCTCTTGATACCAGTCGCCGCCCGGTTCGGTCCCCGCCGCCTCCCAGAGATTCAGTTCCTTGGTGTGGGTCCCGGAGTTGTCGCCGCGCGAGACGAACGCGGCCTCCGCGTCGGCGATCGCGGTGAGCGCCTCGGTCGCCGAACCCATCCCCTGGATCCCGGCCGGATCGTCTTCCGGTCCGACGATGACGAAGTCGTTGAACATCAGATCGCGGCGGTTGATGCCGTAGCCGTTGCGCATGAACTCGTCCTCAAGCCCGCGGGCGTGCACCATCACGATATCCGAGTCGCCGTTTCTGGCCGTCTCGAGGGCCGCCCCCGTTCCCTGGGCGACCGCGTCGACGGTCACGCCGTACATCTCCTCGAAGTCCGGATGGATCGCGTCGAGGAGCCCGGTGTCGTAGGTGCTCGTCGTCGTCGTGAGCGTGAGCGTCTCGCCGGCGACCCCCGGCTGTTGGGCGTCTTCGCTGTCCGATTGGCCGCCGTTTCCGCCGTCCGACCCGTCGGAGCCATCGCCGTCCGCCTGGTTAGAACCGCTCCCGAACTGGGAACAGCCAGCGACACTTCCTACCGCTCCTGCGCCGATCGTCGCGATGAGCGTCCGTCGATGTATCGACATAGAAACACCGTTGAACTGATATTAAATATAGCTTTCGCAACGGATGTAATCGGTATCAGTTATGTAGCAGGGATGGGCGACGTCAGAGAGACTCGGCTAAGGCCGTGACGTATCTCTGATTAGGTGGGTATGATGAGTCACACTGAAAGGAGCATCATCCACAAACAGTTACATCAACCGCGCGGAGGCTAATGCATTAAGCCGTATTCGGGTCCGAATATTCTAAATATGTGATACTCTGGGTTGCTTCTATGCGTCGTCCGGCTGTGTGCGGTCGTCGCCGCGGTCGCTGAGCACGACCAGAGCGATCGCCGCAACAAAAATTCCTGACACGGCGATAAAGCCGATTCTGCCGCCCCCTTCCAGGAGTGCGACGGTGACGTACGGAAGGACGACCGCCAGCCCGAGAGCGACGAGAAAGGCCGTCTTCGCGTTCATACACCGACATCCTGCCCCACCGACATACGTCTTTCCCGGCCGACGACGACCCAATCCTTATATTAACCCTGTGTGTTATTGACATTCATGCCAGGCGAAACAGACGTCGATCCACTCAGTGCAAGCAGCTACGACAACGACTCGATGAGCGGGATCATCTTCGATGGGGTGATCGGTGCGATCAGCGGCGCGGTCGGAACGGCCGTGATGACGGTCGTGTTGCTCATCGGTACCTCGCTTGGAGGCTTCGACATCGAATCGCTGTCGATGGTCGTCGATCTCATCGGTCTGAGTGCCGTCGCCCCGGCGTACTCGGTCGTGATCGGCTACCTGCTGTTTTTGGCCGGCGGCATGGTGACGTGGCCGCTGCTTTTCGCCTCCATCGGGCGGTATCTCCCCGGCGAGACGTGGGCCAGACAGGGCGCGTTCTTCGGGTTCATCCTCTGGACTGGGTTCGTTCTCGCCTTCTACACCGGCTACGCCGGGATCGAACTGGCGGTGTACGTGGCCGTCACGTTCCTTGGTCACCTCGCCTACGGGTTCTGTCTGGGCGCCGTCTTCGATTACCTCGGGGGGCGCGAGGAACCGCTCGTGTGAAATCTGGTGGGGTTGTCGGCTTCCTCTCCGGCCTACTCGCTCGCTCTTTGAGGCCGGAGGCTCTGCCTCGAATACGCTGATCGGCGGCCGCCGGCACGGTCGATGAGGTCGTCCGATTGTCGCCGAGAACGGCAGCCTTTAGGCGCACCCGGGTCGCTGTTCCGGTATGGTCGTCAACGCCGAGAACGTCAGTCGGCGGTACGGGGAGACGGTCGCGCTTTCGGACGTCTCGTTTTCCGTCTCGGCGGGCGAGATCTTCGCGATCATCGGTCCCAACGGGGCCGGCAAAACGACACTGATCCGGGCGCTTACCGGAACGACGGACGCCGACGGGGAGGTTTCGGTCTTCGGTCGACCGCCGACCGAGGTCGCCCGCGGCCGGATCGGCCTGCTCCCACAGGAGTTCACCCCCGCCGATCGGCTCACGGCACGCGAACTCGTCACGTACTACGCCGGGCTCTACGACGACGCCAGAGACCCCGACGCGGTGCTCGAAGACGTCGGCCTGACCGACAGCGAGGGAACGTTCTACGAGGACCTTTCCGGCGGACAGAAGCGACGGGTCTGTGTCGGGACGGCGCTGGTCAACGAGCCCGAACTGTTGATCCTCGACGAGCCGACGACCGGGATCGACCCGACCGGCCGACGCGAGCTCTGGGATCTCATCGAGGGGCTCGCCGACGGCGGCACGACGATTCTGCTGACGACCCATTACATGGCGGAAGCCGAGACGCTCGCCGATCGGGTCGCGCTGCTCTCCGGCGGTGAACTCGTCGCGCTCGATTCGCCGGACGAGCTGATCGCCCGCCACGGCGGGGACAGCCGTCTCGTCATCGAAGCCGACGACGAAGCCCGGGTCGGCGAGACGCTCGCTGCGGCCGGGTACGAACGGCTCCCGGACGAACGACACGTCGCAGTACCGGCGGGGCCGAAAGAGATCCCCGCGATCGTCGAGGCGCTGGAGCACAACGATGTCGGTTACGAGGGACTCGTCTGGCGGCAACCCTCCCTGGAAGAAGTCTACGTCGCACTGACCGGGACCGACGTCTCGGTGGGAGGGCAGGCGTGAGCCGCGTCAGCCGGATCAAAGCCGAGGCGACAGCCGCCTGGCACGCCTTCGTCCGCCGCCGGACGGCGGTGTTTTTCACGTTCTTCTTCCCCGTGATCCTCGTGTTCATCTTCGGCGTGTTGGTCCGGACCGATCCGACCGGTGGCGGAGTGTTCGCGGAACCGCCCGGCTACTACGTCGCCGGCTATATCGCCGTCGTCGTGTTGTTTACGCCGCTGTCACGGGTCGGTAGCGAGGTCGCGCGTCACCGCGACGGGAACCGTTTTGAGAAACTGGCCACGACGCCGCTGTCGCGGGCCGAGTGGCTCTTCGCACAGACGCTCGTCAACGTCGTCGTCATCGGTCTCGCGTCGCTTTTGATCCTCGGATTAGTCGTACTCGCGACCGACGCCACCTTCGTCGCCTCGCCGCTCATCGTTCCCTACGTCGCGCTCGGCGTCGCGCTGTTCTGTGGGTTCGGCGCGCTGTTGGGCCGGCTTTCGGACTCACAGGACGGCGTGATCGCCGCCTCGAACGGGGTCGCCATCCCGCTTTTGTTCCTCTCGGAAACGTTCGTCACGCCGAATCTGCTGCCCGCGTGGTTCGTTCCCCTGATGCAGCTGTCGCCGCTGACGTACTTCGCCCGCGGCCTGCGGGCCGCGACCTACGGCTCGGCCACCGGGACGGCGTCGGCCGGCCAGGCGGGGATCGTCGGCGCTGATCCGTTCCTCAATCTCGCCGTGCTCGCCGTGCTCGCCGTCGCCTTCTTCATCGCCGGGGCGTACGCGCTCCCGCGAACCGACTGACCGACGGTTCGCTGCCGGACGGAGCATTAGGGGTTTCGGTCCTCCCGGTCTTCGGTCGCCTGGCGTGCGCGCCGGATGGCCGAAACGCGTTCGTCCCGGCGTTCGATCGCCTCGGCGAGCGATTCGTCGTACTCGTGAAAGCCGGCTCCCGAGGCGACCCCCGTATCGCCCGCCTCGATCCGATCGTCGAACACCGAACCGGCCGTTTCGGCGGTCGAGAGGTGCGGATAGAGGTCGTCAGCGATGTCGCCGAAGAGATCCAGCCCCGAGAGATCGGCCGTCTCGAAGGGCCCGACGGCGGCCGTTCGAAGCGCGTAGCCGTCCCGGACAGCGCGTTCGACGTCTTCCAGGGAGGCGACGCCTTCCGCGACTAGATGGGTACACTCCCGCATTACTGCGAACTGGATCCGGTTCCACACGAAACCGGGGACGTCGCGCTCGACGACGATCGGATCGCGGTTGACGCCCTCGACGTATGCGACCGTCCGATCGACGACGCTGTCGGCGGTCTCCGCGCCGCGGACGACTTCGACGAGTGGGAGCAGATACGGCGGGTTCCACCAGTGACAGCCGACGACCCGTTCGGGCTCGGAGACGAACTCGCCGAGTTCCGTGATCGGGATTCCGGACGTGTTCGAGGCCAACACCGCGTCCTCCGGCGCGGCAGCCGTGACGGTTTCGAAGACGTCCCGTTTGACCTCGCGATCCTCGGAGACGGTCTCGATTACGAGTTCCGTTCCGGCGACGCCGGCGGCGGTATCGAGCGTGTAGTCGATCGATTCGCGGATCGCGTCCGGTTCGACGGTCAGTTTCCCTTCGGTTTCCAAGAACGAAATCGCCTCCGTGATCGTTTCCCGGGCCGCTTCGAGGTTCGACTCGCGGTGATCGATCACTGTCGCCGACGCCCCGTGTCGGGCGAACTGGACGGCAAGGCCCGTTCCCATGTTGCCCGCACCGATGATCGCGACGTGTGAGGGTGGATTCGCCATGCCACCGTCTGTGCGAGACGGATCAATAAATCTGTGGACGGGCGCGGTCCGCCCGGGTGTGGCAGCACTCAGGAGCGGTCTTCGACCAGTTCGACGACGTAGCCGTCGGGGCCTTCGATGAAGGCGACGCGGGCCCCGGCCGCCTCAACGGTCAGCGGGCCGTCGACGACCTCACAGCCGGTCTCGGCGACCATTCGTTCGGTCTCGGCCTCGGCGTCGTCGACGGAGACCGCGAGGTGATCGATGGTCTTACGATCCGGAGCCGGTTCGTCGTGGTCGGGGTCGTATCGGAGCTGTATTTCGCCGTGTTCGCCGCCGACGTAGACGTTTTCGACGCCGTCGAGCGTGAACGACCACTTCTCTTCGAGCCCGAGCGCGTCCACGAAAAACGCCCGCGCTTCGTCGAGATCCGATACCCAAATCGCCGTGTGAATGACGTCCATATCACCCAATCGACGCAGAGGGTTTTAAAACGTATCCCTCCGCGGGCGCGTCAGTCTCCGTTACTGCGTATCCGGGCGCAGTTCGGCGAGGACCGGAATCTTCTCGAATCGGGATTCCTCAAGCGTCTCCCATTCGAGCCCCGACGGCTTGCCGTCCCCGATGTCGGCTCGGACCGTTCGCTCGGGCGTGACGATCAGCTCCATCGGAACGTCGTACGAAGCCGTCGCGATCACCTCGTCGACGAACTGGATCCCGTGGACGGTCGTCACGGTGACGGTGTCGTCGTCGACCAGGCCGAACTCCCGCAGGATCCCGAACTCGAGATCGCTGTAGCCCTCGCCCTTGCCGACGCGGGCGCCCCGTTCGTTCACCGCGACGCTTCCGGAGACGATCAGATCGATCGGCTCCATCTCGTCGGGACCGACCCGTTCACCGAACCGCGAACAGCCGCTGACGGTCGTCGCGCTGTCGATGTCGTCGATCGTTTCGGGGTCGAGCCGGAAGAAACACTTCGCGTCACGCAGCCGCGGCACGGCCATATAGAGGATTTTCCCCTCGCGCAGGGCGGCACGACGAACCGGAAGCTGTGGCGCGTCGGGATTGGCTTTGATCACGTCCGCGCTCCGCCAGGCGTCCAGTTCGGCGAGCCGGTCGGCCGCCTCGTCGGCGCCGGCGAAGTTCGAGATACGCCCGTGTGGCGGGAACGGAAACCGGGCCTGCTCGCGTTCCTCCAGTTCGTTCCAGACCCGTTTTCGGAGCGTCTCTTTGTCGACTGTCGGGTCAGTGTCGGCCATCGATCTATGCCATCCCCCGCACGAACTCGATCTGTTCGGGGCCGTAGTAGAACGTGAGCATGAGATAGGCGACGATCCCCAAGACGAGGCTGACGAGCCACGCCGTCACCGCGATCCGACCGACCCGCGCGTGGGCCGTCCGTTTCAGTTCGGCCGGCGTCCGCGTGAGTCCGAGCGTGATCGCATACAGGACGAAGGGGACGGCGAGAACCGACAGAAAGATGTGGATCCCGAGCATGCCGAGATAGACGCTTCGGAGCGGCGCGCCGGCGACGATTTCCTTGCGGCCGCCGCCGCCCGTCTTGAGCAGATACATCACGAGAAAGACGAGGATCAAAACGAACGCCGTAATCATCGCGGCGCGGTGCTTTTTGATCTGATCGGTGCGGATGAAATAGACCCCGGCGATGAGCGAACCGACCGTCGCCGTGTTGACGATCGCGATGGCATGAGACAACAGATCGACCGTCGATTCGGAGATCTCCGGGTAGATCCCGGTTTCGGCGTACAGCGTTCCGACGACCACGGCGTAGCCGACGACGGTGAGGACGGCCGCGAGCGCTCGGGGATGCTCCCTGGCGATACCCCCGCGTACTGTAGACATACGACTCTGTTCGCGTTCCCGCCCAAAGGCCGCTTCGCTTTCCCCCGTCGATTGACGGTTCCGTTCCGTCCCCGTCCTGTCCCGTCTCGTCCCGCTCGGCCTCGTGCTCCGGTCCCGCCTCTCCCCTTCCGTCCTGTCTCCCCTCTCCCCGCCCTTCTCGACGTTCCGGAAGGTTCGTCAGCGTCCGTCCGGGACCGATAGTTTATGAGTGGTCCCGGACAACCGCGCCTTGCGTGCGCGTTCTGAACTACCTGGAGTTCGCCGACCGGCTCCGGCGGAGCGGCATCTCGACCGCCGTCGCCAACCAGCGAAAGGCACTCGCCGACAGCGATCACCGGCTCGTGACGTCGCCGTGGAGCGGTGGATCGCCGACCGTGGCGGGGCTGAAACGCGCCGTCGGCGATCGGGCCTTCGAGTCGTACGATGTCGCACACTGCAATCTCGTCGGCCCGGGAACGCTCGCCGTCGCCGAACACGCGAACCGCAACGGGCTGCCGCTGGTGTTACACGCCCACGTCACCCGGGAGGATTTCGCCGGCAGTTTCCGCGGTTCGACGGCGGTCGGGCCGGCCCTCGGACGGTATCTCCGGTGGCTGTACTCGCGGGCCGATCTCGTCCTCTGTCCGAGCGCGTACACGAAATCCGTCCTCGAGTCGTATCCGATCGAGGCGCCGATCCGTCCGGTCACGAACGGCGTCGATGTCGACTCGCTGGCCGGCCACGAGACGCTCCGCGAGCCGTACCGACGGCGGTTCGACCTCGATGGCCCGGTCGTCTTCGCCGTCGGGAACGTCTTCGAGCGGAAGGGCGTCTCGACGTTCTGTCGGCTCGCAGCCCGGACCGACTACGAGTTCGTCTGGTTCGGCCCGTATGACGCCGGCCCCCACGCCGACCCGACCGTCAGACGGCTGGTTCGGTCACCGCCGGACAACGTCACGTTCACCGGCTGGGTCGAGGACATTCGCGGCGCCTACGGCGCGGGAGACGTCTATCTCTTCCCGACGAAAGTCGAAAACCAGGGCCTCGCCGTCCTGGAGGCGATGGCCTGTGGCGCGGCGGTCGTGTTGCGCGACATCCCCGTCTTCGAGGAGTTCTACACCGACGGACAGGACTGTCTGAAGTGCGAGACGCTCGCCGAGTTCGAGGCGGCGCTGGAGACGCTCGTCGCCGATCCGGAGCGACGGAAGCGTCTCGGTGAGAACGCTCGGGAGACGGCCCGCCAACACGGGCTCGATCGGGTTCGAACCGAGCTCTGTGACGCTTACGCCGAAGCCCGCCGGCTGGCGGAGTAGCTCGGGAGTCACAACCGATTAATCCCCGGTCGTCGAATCGGCGGCCATGCGGACCGTCGCGGCGTTTACGGACACGTATCTCCCGACGGTCAACGGGGTGAGTTACACGGTCCGGACGTGGCGACGACACTGGCGGCGGCGCGGCGGGCGCATGCCGGTCGTCTATCCCGACGGCGACTACCGACCGGCGGCCGGCGAGTACCCCGTCTCAAGCGTCCCGTTCCCGTTCTATCGGGGGTTCCGTCTCGGGCGACCGACCGTCCCGAACGGGGTCCGTGAGCCGCGACCCGAGATCGTCCACAGCCACACGCCGTTCGCGCTTGGGCTCGCCGGCAAGCGCTTTGTGTCGGCTATCGACGCGCCGCTCGTGGCGTCGTATCACACGCCTGCGGGCGAGTACGCCGAGTACATCAGCGGGACGTTCGCGGGGCCGATCGAGCGGATCGCAGACCGATACGAACGGTGGTACTTCCGAACCGCCGACGCCGTCGTCGTCCCCTCCGAGACCGCCGCCGAAAGCGTCGATTCGGGGCCGACTCCGGTCTATGTCGTCCCGAACGGCGTCGACACCGACCGCTTCGCCCCGGCGGATCCGGACGCAGTGGCGGCGTTTTGCGATCGACACGACCTCTCGGAGGAGCCACTCGTCGGCTACACCGGACGCCACGGCCACGAAAAGCGGCTCGAAGAGATCCTCACTGCGACGGCCGGACTCGACGTCAGCGTCGTTATCGCGGGCGATGGACCCGCTCGGCCGGCCCTCGAACGCCGGGCCGAGACCCGACCGGACGTCTCCGTGCTCGATTTCTTCGATCGCGACACGCTCCCGACGTTCTACACCGCACTCGATGCGTTTCTGTTTCCGAGCCCCGTCGAGACCCAGGGCCTCGTCGCGCTGGAGGCGATCGCCTGCGGCACGCCGGTCGTCGCCGCCGAAGACGGCGCGCTCGTCGAAACGGTAACTGACGGGGAGACGGGTACCCACTTTCCGCCGGGCGATAGCGACGCGTTCCGGGCGGCGATCGATCGGACGCTCGCCGAGGCCGATCGACTTCCGACCCGGCTCCCGAGACGGCGGCGACAACTGGACGTCGATCGGTCGATCGAGGCGCTCGAATCGGCGTACAGCTCGGTGCTCGGAGCCTCGACCGGCTAGCAGCGTCGGTCGCAGATCCGGTCGATGATCCGTCCCGTAGAGAGGATTTCTTCGTCGTCGTCGGGGTCTCGCGGCGGGGCGCGGGCGACGTCACAGTCGATCCCCTCGCCGTCCAGTCGCTCGGCGAGGTGCTCCTCGTCGTGGTGTTGGTCGTGGCCGAGGACGATCAGGTCGGGGTCGATCTCCCGTATCGGGACGAAAAAGTCGTCCGTATGGCCGAGTCGGGCCTCATCGACCGGATCGAGGGCTTCGACCATCGCCCGCCGCTGGCGGTCGGGGACGACGGGTTTGGCCTTGTGTGTGACGTTTTCGCTGCGTGCGATGATGACGTGGAGTCGATCGCCCATCGACTTCGCATCCGAGAGATACTGCAGGTGGCCGAGATGGAGCAGATCGAAGGTCCCCTGTGCGACGACGCGTCTCATTGGAGCTCCCGGTCGATGTCGGCCTGCGTGAAGTCGAAAAACTGCTCGTCCGGCATCTCGACGTCGAGGACCTCCAGATCGGTCGGCTCCCCGTCGCGGTCGAACGCCCGCCAGTCGCTTCGGCGGTAGGGGGCGCCGACGATGATGTGGATCGATCCTCTGGTGAACGTCGCCAGATCGGCGTCGCTCGGGCGCAGAACGCCGTTCGGGTGCGAGTGGATCGAGCCGACGCTCTTGAGATCGTTCGGCATGTACGTCGGGCTGAACTCGGCGCTCGTCGGGGTGGTTTTCGTGCCCGGTGCGAGCAACACGTCGGTGATGACGGTGCCGTCCCGATCGAGACCGACCGTGCGTGCGTCCTGACCGCGGAGCTGTCCCATGTATTCGTTCGGGTGAGAGTCCTCGGAGGCCTGCAGCGCGAACTGGAGCGCGTCGTCGGCGATCCCGATGACGGCGCTCGAACGGAAGAGAGCGGGTTTTAGAAGCGACCCGAACAGTCCCATGCCTCGAAGTCGGGTCGCACGACAACTAATACTGTCGATCACAACCGAGTGGATTGCCGGCAATACGGGCCGATTCGGGCGGCCGAAGCCGGCCGAATCGCGTGACGGCCGTCCACAGGTCCACGACCGGCGGTGGACCCGTTCGAGGTTTCGATCCGTCGGGGTTCGGCTCAGGCGTCCCCGGCCCGTTCGCGGAGGCGAGGCAGGACCTCGCCGGCACCGACCGCGACGATACCGGCGTACAGCGCGACGGCGCCCATGATAGACAGCCAGACCGCAAAGGGCGTATTACCGGCGCCGAGGTACTCGAGGCTCGTCAGTTCGGCGACGAAACCGGCGACGGTGAAGCCGGCCGCCACGACGCCATAACCGATGAGTTCCACCAGGGAAGCGAGGAGTTCTTTCATACGCTCCGCTACGAGGAGTGGTGTATAAAAAGTCGTCGGCCGCGTTACCTGTAACAGCGAGAAAGTCCCGCCCTTTCGGTGAGGGACGAGTGTTCCGACTCCCTGTCGGAGCAGTTAATTTACGGGCAAATCTTTCAAAACCCCGATAGTGTCCGAAACTGCGTGGTCCGTCGTCAACTAACTGAAATAGCGCTGTCTCCCTCCATACTAACAATAAATCTGTGAGAGATAGAGAATATCTATCAGCTTAACTGTCAATGTAGATCTATTCGTAGAATTCGAACGCAGTCTTTGCTGATGCTTGAGTGGCTAATTTTACTTTCTATTATGAGGGTTTCATAGCAGTACTTCCGAGGTTCAGCGGCACAGTTCGTGATATCGGTCCGATTTTCGGTGAGCATGTTGGCTGCAAGAGGAAGTAGTCGGAATCAGTGGCAACCGAAGCCAGCGACCAGATCAACTGAAACGCGACTCCGGTGACTGGCGTAATATTGTCTGCTCAAACCGGCAGTTACT
>Ga0102939_1000630_pt1 | contig 12987 bp, 10 predicted proteins | sample SalPon2_B_H2O_MG_FD_78214 | JGI IMG/M metagenome (GOLD analysis project Ga0102939, IMG submission 78214) | Salt pond water microbial communities from South San Francisco under conditions of wetland restoration - Salt Pond MetaG R2_B_H2O_MG | ecosystem: Environmental > Aquatic > Non-marine Saline... | reverse complement strand
GGCGTCGTCGTCCCAGTGTCGGCGACCCGGAACTACCCGAGACAGGCAAACGTGTCCGGCCCGCTAGAGGAAACCGCAAATTTTGTAAATTGTATCCGTCTAAATGTTTATTTCTGCCCCCTCGAACACTACGATATGGCACCGATTTCCCCACCGAACCGAAGTGTGTTCCGGTCAGCGACCGCCCGTCGCCACGGCGGTGTGTCCGCGAGATGACCGATATTCTCGTCACCAACGGCCGTGTGGTCACCCAAGACGCCGACCGGACGGTACTCGAAGACGGCGCCGTCGCCGTCGAGGGCGACCGGATAACGGCCGTTGGTCCGACCGAGGAACTGACCGCGGCGCACGACCCTGACCGAACTATCGACGCCGACGGCGGGGCCGTCATCCCGGGGCTCGTCAACCCGCACACGCACGTCTCAGACATCCTGCTTCGGGGCTCCTTCGCGGAGGACCGCGGGTTGCTCGATTGGCTCTACAACGTCAAACGCCCGGGCACGCTCGCTTTGGAGCCCGACGAACAGGCCATCGCAGCGACGCTGTACTGCGTCGAAGCCATACAGTCGGGGGTAACGACGTTCGTCGAGAACGACACTGAGGTGGTCTGGGACGACTGGGCGGACATCGAAGCGAAACTCGGTGCGTACGAGCGCTCCGGTATCCGGAACGTCTACGGCGCGGGGATGGTCGACCGGGGGGCGGACCCGGCGTTCAAAGAACTGGTCACAGATATCCAAGCGCGTGATGCCGGCGTCGACCATCCCCCGCTCGAACACTTCGTCGTGGATACCGAGACGGCCATCGACGAGGTCGAATCGCTCATCGAGACGTATCACGACCCCGACGGCCGCCAGTCGGTTTGGCCGGCCCCGGTCGTCGTCGAAACCACGACGAACCGCTGTTTCCGGGCGGCCTACGAACTCGCAGAGCGCTACGACGTGATGACAACGGCCCACGTGGCCGAAGCGGAAGCCCAAGAACAGCGCTCTCTTTCGAGTATCGAGTACCTACGTAACGTCGGCTATCTCGGCCCGCGGGCGCTGTTGGGCCACTGTGTCCAGATAGACGAGGGCGACGTTCGCATCCTCGCGGCGACCGACACTGCGGTTGCCCACAACTTCATGGCGAACATGCGGTTGGCGACGGGGTTCGCCCCGGTCGCGGCGATGCTGGACGCCGGTGTCACGGTCGGGCTCGGCACCGACAACTCGATTCTGAGCGACACTATCAACCCGCTCAACGACGTTCGAGCGATGGCTGGCGGACACAAGGGCTACCACCGCGACCCGGGCGTCGTCCCGACACAGACCGCCTTCGACATGCTCACTATCGACGCCGCGGCAGCAATCGGCCGACGCGACAGCCTCGGCTCGATTGAACCGGGTAAACAAGCCGACATCGCTATCGTCGACCTCGACCATCCGCACCTGACGCCGTGTCCCGACCCCGTCTTCGCGCTCGTCCACAACGCACAGGGCTTCGAAGTCGAGACGGTTCTCTGTGCGGGTGCGGTCGTCATGGCGGACCGTGAGATACTGTCGTTCGACGAGTCCGTCGACGATATTCTCGCGGACGCCGAACGGACGGCGGCCGATATCGTCGAGCGGGTCGGGTACGATTAACCGCTGGTGCGTGCTGCCAGCGCGTCAGCGAGAATATCGGCACACCGGTCCCAGTATTTGGGCGTGTGGCCGGCGTTGTGCGGCGTGATGTGACAGTTCTGGAGCCCCCAGAGCGGGCTGTCCTGTGGCAGCGGTTCGGGGTCGGTCACGTCCAGCGCCGCGCCGCGAATCATGTTCGTCCGCAACGCCGAGACCAGCGCTTCGGTGTCGACGACTGGGCCGCGGGCGATGTTGACGACGGTGGCGTCTATCGGCAGGGACAACAGGGCGTCCTCGTCGACGAGCCCCTCGGTGGTGTCGGTCAGCGGGCACGCGAGGACGAGGTGGTCCGTGCGCGAGAACGCGTCGTCGATAGCGGCGTCGTCGAAGCCGATCACCTCGTCGGCGGGGCCGCCCTTCGAGGGCGTGTATCTGACGCCGATGGTGTGGACGTCGAAGGCGTTTAGCCGGTCGATAATCGTCTCGCCGATGGGGCCCATGCCGACGACGGTCGCCGTCGACCCGCGAAGCTCACCGCCTTGGAAGTGATTCCACTCGGCCCGCTGTTTTTGCTCCCACGCCCGGTCCAGTCGCCGGACGAACGTGAGGAGATAGCCGAGTACCTGTTCGGCGATGTTCGGGCCGTGGACGCCGGAGGCGCTCACGACGGTCACGTCGTTCGATTCGAGTGCCTCGCTCGGCAGGTGGCCCGTGCCGGCGAAGGTACAGACGAACAGGGACAGCGACTCGGCGGCTTCGACCTGTTCCGCCGAGATGTCGTAGCCCGTCGCGACGCTCGCATCGGCCAGCAGTTCTTGTTCTTCTGCGGCGGTCTTCGCCAACGTGACCGTCGCGTCGGGCAGGGTCGCCCGCAGCGTTTCGGCGTAGGCCTCGACTGACAGCCCGTGGATTTTGTGCCGGAGGACGACGATATCGGTCATCGTTGCCCCCCACGGGGTGGGACGCGGGAAGCGTTCCACACATCCCTTGGCTCGGTCGGGAGCGCAGAATGCGCTCGCCCCGCTCTCAGCGGTCGTTTGTCGGTCGGTTCGTCGTCGTCTACGACTACAATCTGTCTGGTCATCGTTCTCGGTCCCGGAGGTGCGATACGGAGGCTGTGGGGAAGAAACACGGTCGGAGTCACTCCATCGCGTGGCGGACTCTCGATACGTCACGGGCACTCCCCGGCGTTCGCTCCGTTTCCGGCACCCCAGACGTTCTATACATCGTGAAAAAAGCGTACCGATAACGGTAGTATCTGTACCTGAAGACGGTACAACATCGAGCAGTTAGCTACTAGTTACGTATCGTTGGACAAACGTTGGATGAGTCGGTCGTCGTGCGTGCCGGGTGCGTCACCCCAGTCGGTCGACGACTTCGGTTGCGAAGGTGGTCATCGCTCGTCGTGGGTCGTCGGCGTCGAGGCCGACGATGACGTGGTCGAGGCCGTGCGCCGCGAGGCGGCCGAAGTAGTCCCGGAACCACTCGACGCCGGCTCGATAGCCCAAGTGCAGATTTTCGGGGCCGGCGGTCGGGTCGTCGGCGAGGGCGACCCTGACGGCGATGACGAACGGCTCGTCCGTCGTCAGTTCGCGCCACGTGTCGAGATACGACTGGAGGGTGGACTCGGGGAGGTGATAGAAGATCCAGCCGTCGCCGTTCTCGGCTATCCATTCCGTCGACTGGCGGGCGTTGCCCGTCGGCAGTAGCGGCAGCGTCTCCGTCGTCGGTTTCGGCAGCACGTCTAACTCGCCGTCGAGGCGGCCCCACGACCCCTCGACGGTGGGAAACTCCTCGCCCCAGATAGCTCGCAGTGCCTCGACGCTCTCCCGAACCAACTGCCCGCGCGCTTCGGCGTCGACGCCGAAGGCGGGATACTCCGGGTCGCGGTCGCCGGAGGCGACGCCGAGGACGACCCGGCCGCCGGAGAGCCGGTCGACGGTCGCGGCGGCCTTGGCGACGTGAATCGGGTGGCGAACGGGCAACACGACACTCGACGTACCGAGCGCGATATCGTCCGTATGGGCGGCCAGATGCGAGAGCAGCGGCCACGTATCGAAGGCCCCGCCCGCGTCACCGAACTGGGGCCAGTAGGTCGGCACGTCCCGGGCCCACAAGGCGTCGAAGCCGACCGATTCGGCGTGGCGAGCGAGTTCGAGTTCTGCCTCGACCGCCGGCGTCGATTCCCTTACACCCGTGAGCGGCAAGCCGAGCCCGAAGGTCAGTCCAGTCGGGTCGAACAGGCGGCGATAGCCCGCGTTCGCACAGTCGGTCACTCGCTGCGTTACCCGCCGGAGACGTTTGGGCGCTCGGATTTCGGCTCACTCGCGGTCACGTGACACCGCCGGTGTCCGGTCGCGTCACAACGGCGGCACCCGCACGAGCGCCGCTGTCAGTCCTCCCCCTTCTCCGACGCCCTTCGGGCTGGCGACGACGTGTGGAATACGCTCGGGCTTGGCGGGCATACGTCAGTATCATATACCTAATCACTCTAGAATATGTATTCTAAACGAAGTGTTTAAAATATACTAGTATTTTCGGCGTAGATGGCGAATCATATCGAAATAGGGTCGAATATCAGGTTTATACACTCTTTATCGGCAAAAAATCAAACGTGACCTGTTTCTGATATGGCAAATATTTATGTATAAGCTATCCGATACACAGAGCGTAATGCCAGAGACGAAGTTCGAGGTCGACGTCGACAGTGCGCCAGACGAACAGCCGGGTGCGAACCCGTTCAATCGGTGGCACCCGGACATCCCGGCCGTGGTCGAAGCGGACCCCGGCGAGAGCATGCGCTTGGAGGCGCTCGACTGGACCGGCGGCCAGATAACCGACAACGACAACGCCAACGAGGTCCGGGACGTCGACCTGACGCAGGTCCACTACCTCGCCGGCCCCGTCCACGTCAACGGCGCCGAGCCGGGCGACCTGCTGAAAGTCGAGTTCCACGACATGGGCCCGCTCAACGACCGCTCGGAGTTCGGCTTCACCGGCACCTTCTCCCAGCAAAACGGCGGCGGCTTCCTGACCGACCACTTCCCGAAAGCGGCGAAATCTATCTGGGACCTCGACGGCTACACCGTCTCGTCTCGGCATATCCCCGACGTGGAGTACGAAGGGAAGATTCACCCCGGCCTCGCGGGGTGTGCCCCCAGCGAGGACCTGCTCGAAGCGTGGAACGAGCGCGAACAGGAACTCATCGACAAACACGCCGACGACCCCGAGTCGATTCCGAACCACCCGACCGGCGAAGAAGAGCCCGGCGTGGCGAACCCGCCGACGACCGACGGCGCGTTGATGGGCGAGATGGACTCCGACGAGGCCGAAGAAGCCGCCGAAGTCGCCGCCCGGACCGTCCCACCGCGGGAACACGGCGGAAACCACGACATCAAGGACCTCTCTATCGGCTCGACGGTGTACTTCCCGGTGTACGTCGAGGGCGCGAAGTTCGGCATCGGTGACTTCCACGCCTCGCAGGGCGACGGCGAAATCTCCTTCTGTGGCGCTATCGAGATGGCCGCCTACGTCGACCTCGAATTCGACCTCGTCAAAGACGGGATGGCGAAGTTCGGCGTCGACCACCCTATCTTCGAGCCGGGCCACCGCGGGCCGAACTTCGAGGACTACGTCACCTTCTGTGGCTACTCCGTCACCGAGGACGGCGAACAGCGCTACATCGACTCACACACCGCCTACCGACGGGCCTGCCTGCAGGCTATCGACTATCTCAAACAGTTCGGCTACACCGGTCAGCAGGCGCTGCACATCCTCGGGACGGTGCCGGTCGAGGGCCGACAGAGCGGCGTCGTCGACGTGCCAAACGCCTGCTCGACGCTGGCGCTTCCGACCGGCGCGTTCGACTTCGACGCCTCTCCGGCGGGCATCGAGCACAACAGTTCGGACCGCGGTGACGTGTGTATCACCGACGACCCGTTGTAGGATGCCTGCCGCTCGCCGCTCTCACCGCTGATGGACCTGCATACGACCGACGACCACGACGACACGGACAGCACCGCACAGGGAGCCGCGACTGCGCTCGCCGACGCCATCCGGACGACGCTTGGACCGAACGGCATGGACAAGATGGTCGTCGGGGAGAACGGGACGGTCGTCGTCACGAACGACGGGTCGAAAATCGTCGAGTGGATGGATATCACCCATCCGGTCGGACGGCTAGTCGCACGTGTCGCGAGCGCACAGGACGACGCCGTCGGCGACGGCACGACGACGACAGTCGTCTTGGCCGGCGCGCTCATAGGCGAGGCCGCGACGCTCCGTGCGGCGGGGCTTCACCCGACGACAATCGCCGACGGCTACGTTCGGGCGGCCGAGGTGGCCACCGAACGGCTCGGACAGTACGGGCTGACACTGCGTGACCGCGACGACGAGCGCCTGACACACGTCGCACGGACCGCCGTCACCGGCCGGTGGGACGACGCCTCGACCGACCGCTTTGCCGACCTGACCCTCGACGCGCTCCGACGCGTCGCGTTCGACACCTCGAAGCTGACACTCACCGCCTATCCCGGCGGCGAACTCCGCGAGTCGGCGTGTATCGACGGTATTGTCGTCGATTTGGACGCCTCCTCGACCTCGCTCGACGCACGACCGCAGGCCATCGACGACCCGACTATCGCGATGGTCGACGGCGAACTCGGTATCGCGGAACCGGACCGCGTCCACTCGGTCCGGTTCGAAGATGCGACACAGCGCGAGGCGTTTCACGACCGCGAGCGGGCAATCAGAGACGACATCGTCTCGCAGGTGACACAGTCCGGCGCGACCGTCCTGTACTGCCAGAAATCCGTCGACGACGCGGTCCGAACTGCGCTCGTCCAGCGCGGCGTCTTCCCCGTCGAGCGGACCCGGCGGGACGAGTTCGACGTCATCGCCCGAGCGACCGGGAGCACCCCCGTCACGTCGGTCGACGAACTCACAGCGAGCGATACGGGTACCGCTGACTCGGTCGACCACCGCACGGTCGGGACGACCGAAACGCTGGTGTTGCGCGGCTGTCCGTGCGAGCAACGGGTATCGCTGCTCCTCCGCGGGGGCACCCCACACGTCGCGGCGGAGGTCCGCCGTATCGTCGCTGACTGCATCGACGTCACCCGGTTGGTGCTCGGCGACGGGACGCTCGTCCCGGGCGGTGGCGCAGTCCCGACCGCACTGGCCATGGATATCGCCGCGGCCTCGCCCGGCATTACGGACCGAACGCAACGCGTCTTCGACGGGTTCGCGGCGGCGCTCGAAGCGATTCCACGCACGCTCGCGACCAACGCGGGCACTGACCCGTTGGACACGCTGACGACGCTCAGACAGCGCCACCACGCAGGGTCGAAGACGGCGGGTGTCGGCCCCGACGGCCGTCCCTGTGACATGCCCGACGCGGGCGTCTACGAACCGTCGGCGGTGTTCGAGAGCGCCCTCCGGCGCGCCGTCGCGGTCGCGGTGATGGTGCTCCGGGTCGACGAGGTCGTCCACACCGGTGGCGACGACCACGCGGCGGACGCCGCACACCACGACCACGGTCACGCGGCGACCAGTGGCTATCCGTGGGCGGTGGGCCACTGAATCCCATCTCAGTCCCGGGGTTCGTGTCGTAGTAGCTTAGCTTAGCTACATAGCTAAGCCAGATTCGGTGGACGGCGACACGCCCGGTTCCACCGAGCCGCGACAGTCACGTGGGGTCCGTCACACCGGTAAACTCGAAGCGTGCGCCGCCGGCGTCGCTCTCGGTGACGGTCACGTCCCAGCCGTGGGCCGTCGCTATCTGTTCGACGCTGACCATCCCGAGCCCCGTGCCGTCCGCCTTCGTCGAGAACCCGGGCTTGAACACCTCGGAACGATTCTCGACCGGGATTCCCGGTCCGGAATCCTCGTAGTAGAAGCCGTCTTCGAGCGTCCCAAGACGCATCGAGACGGCCGTTCCGCCGTGTTCGGTGCTGTTTTTGACGAGGTTGTCCGCGAGACGAACGAGCGCTTGTTTATCAGCGAGTATCGACCGCGACGCGACGACTTCGAGGGTGTCGGGTGCCGCTTTAGACTGCCCCCAGGACCGGAACGCTGCTTCGAGGTCGACCGGTTCGGGGGCGTCGACGAGTTCCCGCTGTGTGACGACGTTCGCCAAATCGGTGACGAGGGCGTCGATTCGGTCCGTCGCATCCAACGCCGCGTCGAGCTGTGCCATGTCTCCGGTCTCTTTCAGTAGTTCGAGATTGCCCTTGAGGACCGAAAGCGGTGTCTGCAAGTCGTGTGACAGGACGTGGCCGAACTCACTGAGTCAGCTGCGTTGGGATTCCGTCTCGCTTTTGTCTGTCTTCCGCTCCGTGAGTTCCCGCTGGAACCCCACGAAGTTCGTCACCGTGCCGTCTTCGTCCGTGAGTGGGAAGATTTCCAGCAGGTTCCAGAACGGGTTCCCGTCGGCGTCGTAGTTGCGAATCTCCGTCGAGATGGCCTCAGCGTTGGCTACTGCCTCTCGTATCTCTTTTACCGTCTCCGGGTCAGTCTCCTCGCCTTGGAGAAAGCGGCAGTTCCGGCCAACCGCTTCGGATTCGTCGTAGCCCGTCAGTTCTTCGAACCCCTCGTTGACGTATATCATGGGGTTGTCGTCGTGGGTCGCGTCCGTGATAACGATACCCCGCTGGGCCGCGTCGAGTGCCTTGTCCTTGAGCGAGAGTTCGGCTTCAATCTCGTCGTCGCGGACGAGTTCCTGCACGATACAGACGTGTCCGCCGTTCTCTATCTGCGTCAACACGAGCTGCTCCGGCACCGGCTGCCCGTCTTTGGTTATCCCGGTGGAGACACCGCGCCACCGACCCTCGGCTTCGAGTTTCGGTAGAATGTCCTCGTGGAACCGCTGCGTCTCATCGTCCGCATACAGCATATCCCAGTGCTCTCCAAGGATTTCCGCCCGGTCGCGGTCGTACACAGCGGCGTAGGCCTCGTTGAGGTATTGATACCGTCCGGCGTCATCGATAATCGCGATGCCCTCTTCGGCGGATTCAATCGCCAGAAAGCCCCGCTTGACCTGCACCTCCGCCCAATGTTTCTCCGCGAGGTTCTCGATTTTGTTGGCGAGCACGGGGTACTCCTCGGGACCGCCCTTCTGTAGATACTCGTCGACGCCGGCGGAGATCGCTTGACTGGCGATTTCCACGCTGCTCTTCCCGGTGAACAGCACGAACGGTGTCTTGACGCCAGTCTCACGAATTGCTGTCAGGAGTTCGAGCCCGTCCATCCCCGGCATGTCGAAATCGCACACGATGCAGTCGAACTCTCGGTCTTCCAACGCCGTGAGCGCTTCCGACGGCTCGGTGACGGCTGTCGTGTCGACGTCCGGGAGTTCCCGTTGGAGAAACGCTTCCGACAGTTCGAGCAGCGACGCGTCGTCGTCGACGAGAAGCACTGACAACGGTCGCTCGTCGGTATCGAACGGAGTCATTTCGCCCAACGGTGACGATGCCATGTTGTGATTATTTATACAATATGCAATAAACGTACGTATCCGCCACGTTCTGGGTTATATCGACTATTTGTTCTGAACTAGCTATTCTGTGCGCAGCTACGATGGATTCGAAAACTCGACGCCGGAAACCTCGAACCGAGCCCCGCCGTCGGCGATTTCGGTCACGGCGATGTCCCAGCCGTGAGCTTCGACTATCTGGCGCACGATAGCGAGACCGAAGCCGGTGCCGTCCTCGGCAGTGGTGTACGCGCTCTCGAAAATCCGGTCGGCGTCTGCCTCGGAGATGCCGACGCCGTCGTCGGCCACGTAGAATCCACCGTCGAACGCCCCGACGGTTATCGTGACGCCGTCACCGCCGTGTGTCACGCCGTTGTTCAGCAGATTGACCAGCACCTGCCGGAGCCGTGCGGGCTCGGCGTAGACGGTCCGGTCGGTCTCGACGACCAGCGTGGCGTCGGCCGCGGGCACGGTCTGCCAGCTCGATTCGACGGCGGCCGGCAGCGAGACGGGTTCGGTCTCCGAGACGCTCTCGCCCTCGCGTGCGAACGTCAGCAGGTCGTCGATGAGCGTCTCCATCCGGCCGAGGGTGTCCACCGCGTCGTCGAGCTGTTCGAGGTCGTCCGTCTGACGCGCCAGTCGGATGCGGCCGTCGACGGTCTGGAGGGGCGTCCGGAGGTCGTGGGCGACGATGCTAGCGAACTCGTCGAGCCGGCGGTTCTGCCGGGCCAGCGAAGCCTTGCGGTCCCGCAGCAGGGACTCCCGCTCGACGCGGTCGAGGGCGCTCGTCGCGTTCGCAGCCAGCAGTCTGCCGAGCGACCGGTCGGCCGCGTCGTAGTCGTCGACGGCCACCGACGCGAGGATGAGGATGCCGTGGCTACCGAGCGGGAAGTACAGGCCGGTCCGTAGCTTCGTCTCGGGGTCGTAGACGGCCTCTGCCGTCCGGACATCGCCGTAACACCGAACCTCGTTGTGTTGGTAGGCCTCCCACGCGATGCCGCGGTCGAACGTGACGAGTTGGTCGGCCATCGCCTCGGTCGTATCGGAGACGGCGACGGGCGCTAACCCGCCCGCGTCCTCGCTGTAGAGATGGACGCCGTTGAGTTCGAAATTCAAAATCTCGGCGGCCGCCTGACTGGTCGTCTCCGCGATGGCCTCGGCCGATTCGGCCTCGTAGAGGTCGCGCGATGCCTCGTGGAGCCGGGCCAGTCGGTCCTCGTAGCGTTGGCGCTCGGTGATGTCGGTCAGCGAGAACACGACACTCTCGATGCGTCCGTCCTCGAACAGCGGCGCGCCACTCACCGAGAGCACCCGTTCGGTGCCGTCGGGCCACCGAATCGTGTGTCTGACGTTGTAGACCGGCTCGCCGGTGTCGAACACCCGCCGGAACGGCAGGTCGCTGTCCGGAATCGCCGTGCCGTCCACGTCCCGAATCTCCCACTCGGGGTCGTTGTACGTCCGCTGCGTTAGCTCCGCCTGCTCCAACCCGAGCACCGCCTCGGCCCGCTCGTTGGCGAAGACGAACTCCCCCGCTCGGTTGAGCTGGACGACACAGCTCGGCACCGTCTTGAGAATCTGGTCGAGCGGGTGGTCCTCCCACGCTGCCGCCACCTCGCCACTCTGCGGGACGGCCGCGTCGATGCGGTCGGCCAGCCGTGAGCAGTCGTCGTCGTCGGCCGTCGATGGGAGATACGCCGTGACGCCCGCCGATATCGCCTCGCTCGCGACCGCTTCACTCCCGTCGGCCGCGACCACGACGAACGGCAGGTCGGGCGCAGTCTCACGGACCGCTTCGAGCAGCGCGACGCCGTCCATATCCGGCAGGTCGTACGCCGAGACGACACAGTCGTACCGGCCGTCGGAGAGCTGTTTCAGGCCGCGTTCAGCAGTGCTGACCGTATCGACCTCGAAACGGTCGTCCGCCGCTTCGAGCGGCCGTGCCACGGTCGACTCACGGTCCGCATCGGCCCCGACATAGAGTATCCCGATACGGCCACTCATACTACTCCGTAACGGTCAAAGCATAACAAGATTCGTGATTCTCTGCCGGGTGAGCGGCGGCCATGCTGGCTCGTTGCCAGCCACACCGGGCGCGTGAGACACAGCGTCTCGATTTCGGACACGGGTGGGACAATTCGTTTCCGGCCGCCCGGCGTCGCTCGACTCGGCCTTCGAGCACCGGTCGCGCTGTCGCCCGAGTGTGCCGTCCGTGTCGGCCCCCGAGGCGGCGCTGCGCTCGTACTCCGCGACGAACGGCTCGATGCGCTCGACCCACCGGCGGTCGGCCGTCCTCAACGGGACGTCGAAAACGCGGCCCATCTCCCGACTCCACCTCTTCTGGCAGTGTGCCGGAGCGACGAGCAGCCGCGGCCGGCGCGATTGTGCGCCGTGAGTGCCGTGCCTCGATTGTTGCTACGCCCCACGTCGTCCGTGATGCGCACTCGCTGGGGACGCTTCTGCACGACCCGACAGGCGAGTCGTTGAGCGCACCAGCGAGTTCGAACTGCTCAGCGCACGTCGGTGTCGACGGTTTTCGGGACGATTTCCGCGTCGGCCAGCGGGGTGACGTTGATTTCGACGCCGTGCTTGTGGACGGGCCGGTAGCCCGCCGTCGTCACCGCCGCGAGCGCTCTGTCCGCCCAGTCGCCGTCGATATCACTCGCGAGTGCGTCACACGCGTCGGCTATCTCGTCTGCGAGTGCGGTGTACTCCTCGATACCGGTCGCCAGTTCGGCGCACAACCGCTCGCGGGTCGACGCACCCGACGAGCCCAACTGCGTCTGTTCCACCGTCTCGAACGTATCGAAGTAGTACGTCGTGAACAGGATGCCGTTGCTGGCGTAGTGCGCGGAGCCGACGAGGTCGTCGTAGTACTCGAAGCGGTCGTACAGATGCGCCGGGACGGGCTCGGTGCCGTCGGCCGCGTAGGCGTCGAACGCGGTTTCGAGGTCGTCTAAGGCGGCGACCCACTCCGCTCGGTTCTCCTGTACCGTCTCGTAGAACGACGGGCTGAACAGCTCTGTCATGTCGACGCCGTCGAGGGCGGCCAACTCGTCCAGCGTGTCGAGTCGCGACTTCGTCTCGTCTCTGAACGCCGCGACCCGCTCGGCCGCCTCGCGTGCGGTCTCTCGGTTCGCGTCGGACCACGAACGCGGCGACGGCTGGGCGAGCGCCGAGAGGCGTTCTTCGAAGACGGCTATCTGTTCGAGGCCGCTCTCGCAGCGGTCGTATTCCGCCGACGCGGCCACCTGTTCGGCCGCCGTCAGCGACTCGTCACCGCGACGCCTGTTAGCCGCGCTCCGTCGTTCCCGCAGAAACGCCTTCCGCGGTTCGACGTACCGGTTCTGGAGCCGGTCGAAGACGCCGCCGTCGAGTTGGTGATAGTCGACCAGACAGCCAAAGCCCTCGCCGTCGGGGTCCGAGACCAGTCGCTCGGTCGTGAGCCGCCAGAGAATCGGCGTCCGGTCGAACGCCGAGACGTGATAGTCGAAGAGGTCGGCTTCGAGCCACCGCCGGAGGTTCGGATACGCCTCTTCCCCGGCGCTCTCCTCGCCGAGCAGTCGGTCGACCTCCGCCAGCCGTTCGGCCGCGTGGTCGCCCCAGATGCGCTCGAACTCCGATTCGATGCGCGTCAACAGGTCGGCCTCGCCGTCGACGCGCGAGAGCGGGACGATGCCGTCGTCGTCCTCGTGGACGACCCGAATCGAGAGGTGCAACAGCAGGTCTTTGACCATCTCGGGGAACGCCTCGGACGGCTCCGTGATGGCCTCGGGGTCGTCCTCCTCGCGCTCGCGTGGGTCCTCGATGGTTCTGAGCGCGATTTCCTGTAACACCGTCTCACGATGCGCGTTGGTGATGTCGAAGCAGTCGAACACCGCGTCGTCGATGGCGTCCGCACAGGACTGGAGGTCC